>Ga0118677_10000311_pt1 | contig 107177 bp, 112 predicted proteins | sample AliMusrvi5mmetaG_FD_86154 | JGI IMG/M metagenome (GOLD analysis project Ga0118677, IMG submission 86154)
TCTTCTTTTAATTTCTTTTCTTTTTTAGCTACCTTCTTAAGAACATCTATTACTACTCGGCCATTGTATTTTCCACAATTTGGGCAAGCTCGATGATTCATTCTTTGGGTGCCACAGTCCTGACACTTGGCAGTTCGCAGATCCTTTAAAGCGTCGTGGGATCTGGTATTACCTCGTTGGGATCTGTTGTGTCTCATTCGTATAACCATAATGTCGATTAATATACACCATCCTTAACAAAAAAGCAAACTATTTATATGCCCTGCAAAAACTTTGTCGATGAATTTTAGATAGACCATTTTTACAAATCATCTTTCCATGAAAAGCTGTACCATATCCTTTATGTTTTTCGAAACCATACTGAGGATATGTCTTTGCTAAATTGACCATAATTTTGTCACGGGCTACCTTAGCCACGATTGAGGCTAGAGCAATTGCCAACTCTTTTTCATCACCTTTTATAATTGTTTCCTGTTTGAGAAATTCTGAGGGAGCTTTTAAACCACCGTCCAAAAGCACCAGACAATCATTTGGTTTGCTAGAAATTTTGTTTATAGATTTTTTAAGCGCATTTTTAATTGCAAAAACAATCCCTTTTTTATCAATAATAGTATTACTCTCAAAGGAAACCGCATATTTAATATTGCCTTTTTTTCTCTCTTCCTCTATAAGCAAGAGCCATTTTTCTCTCTGATCAGCAGATAATTTTTTTGAATCTTTGAACTTTGCAAATCTTTTATCTTTAAATTTTATTGGCAAGCAAAGAGCGCAGACAGCCACCGGCCCAGCGAGTGGTCCCCGACCAACCTCATCTATTCCAATACAATATTTAACATCTTTCTTCAGTTTACTTCTCAACATTCTTTCATTGTATGTTATTTTTAAATATTAAAAAAGCCCGCGCCATAAATGAAGCGGGGTGTATTAAACTAGGAGCTACCACCAGCAGCTCTCCATTCATCTATTTTCTTATGATCACCAGACAGCAACACTTCTGGAACCTTATATTTTTTATTTTTATATACAAATATCTCTGGTCGAGTGTACATCTCGGAACTAGAAATTCTTTCTTCCTCTCTAGAATCAAAATTACCAAGAACACCCTCAATCTGCCTTGAAACACAATCAATCATAATCATCGCTGGTAATTCCCCACCGGTCAAAACAAAAGGACCAACTGAAATATCTTCGGCTTTAAATATTTTTTTAACTCTCGAATCAACACCCTCATAACGCCCACAAATAATAATTATGTCGGTATATTTTTTGGTAACTTCTTTTGCGTATTCAGTATTAAATTGTTTTCCTGAAGGACTGGTGAAGATTATTTTTATCCCGCCCTTTGTGGTTCGGGCAGGCTTTTTACCCTTAATTTTTTTCAAGGCTTTCTCAATCGCTTTTATCATTGGTTCTGCCTGTATAACCATTCCTGGACCACCACCATAAGGACGATCATCTACTCTTAAATATGGTCTATCATTTTTCTTTTGAGTTTTAGTTGGCATAACATAATCGCGTGGATTATAAAAACTGAATTTGATTTTCTTTTCTTTCTGAGCACGTGCTAAAATAGACTCATTCAAATATGAGTCAAACATTTCCGGGAATAATGTAATTATATGGAATCTCATATTTTAAATCTATCAATTTAAGGTCTCAAAGTAAAGCTATACATAAAAATAGGCAGAAAAACTTCCTGAAGTTTTTCTGCCTATATAATCTCAATATATCTCATCTCCCAGCAAGAACATCGAGTGTAACAGTCGAGCTGTCCTTAAAACGAGTTTTTTTGTCTTTATCAGACAAAACTGACCAGCATTTGATAACTCTCTCAACCATTTCATTGGCCCGGTCCATAGTGGCATAAATGCTCTGCCAGCCGAATCGCGCTTCATCCCTCGGTTCGACACCAATGAATGTCAGCTGATCCCTCACCTTGGGATTATCCACACTCGGCATCTCAAGAGTAATCATCAGGCGCCCGCACATAGCGTAGCTCATGAGACTAACCCCGTTGAAATCCCCGGACATCCCCTTGAATTTTGACTTGTCGACTAATTCCATCATGCCACGTTTATAGACTTCAGACTCAAACCTCTTGGCAAGGTTACTGACAAGATTACTGACTTCAATGATCTCCTGATCCTGCACAAGCAGTCCATTCATCATGACATTGGTAGATAGCTTGACATTCTTTTTGAGATCAGAAATTTGTAACAGCTTACGAAAGCCGCCATCTTTCGGCGCCAGATAAACAACGTAACAACGTTCAATCTTGAGTAACTTCCCGAGATGAACACCCTCCCTCTCCCGTTCTTCGGATGGCTCCGCATACCATGAGTATGTTGAGGTCCAGAGAACGTATCCCGCCAAATCTGGATTAGCCATTTCAAAGATTCTCTTAAGAAAGCCTCTGGGACTTCGATTGTCCCAAACCCTACGACTAAGAATCATGTTGCTTTTATCAACAGCGCAAGCGATCTCCATCCGCTTACCGCGACTGCCGTTATCAGCAATCAGATAACGTCCTTGCCCATCGACATTATCCGCCTGAAAATACATGAGACTGGGATCAGCCCGCTGAACTGAAATATGAACTGTCTTTTCTATTCCATGACTACCAGTTTCATTAACAGACTCAAAGGCTATTTCCAATTGCTTGATAACCGGAAACTGCTCCATCAACTGTTCCAAACGACGACTCGACTGCTTTTTCATAGAACTACTCCTTTGGCATTCCACCAATTGTTAAACCCACATTCCGTGGATAAGTTTCAATCTGCAACCTGCAGATTATCTTTTTTCAAGATATAACGTAATTATTATTTTGTCAAAATAATATATAAATAAAAAAACAGAGTGTGGATTGTAGTCTCCATACTCTGCTTGCAAATCAAACGCTTGTCTCGGCTAAAATATCGATCAATTCGTTGACCTCCCTGATCTTCTCATCGATCATATCCTGAGGAAAAGTCAGCCTTCCCCACTCTGTGTCAAACTTAAGATTACGGTGAAACGGCAACTGCATCCTCAGCACGTCAATCGGTTTCTTATTCCACTCCGATGCCAGGCCAAAAATCACATGTTGAATCCAAGCGACGCTTAGTGACTGACCCATGTCAGCGTCACGAATAATCTGTTGCAATAATGATGGCTTCGTAATCGCATCTGTATACGGATACTCCGTAGCCTTGATTACTGCAACTATCTCGTTCAAATAACAACGATCTTCTGGTAACAGGTTTTTCTCCATTCCACGAATCGCTCGAGTGATGTTTAAGTCATCATTACCCATAATTCCACAATGATCATAATCATGGAATAATGCCGCAATCAAAAGATTGCGCATTTCCCGTGGCGACAATTTACCCTTGTAATAACTGCAGGCCTGATAACACAACCAAGATACGTGCAGCATATGCCGGAAATTATGATATGGATTAAACAAATTCTGAGCATTCATAAATACGATGGAAAAGTATTTCTTAAGATTTCCATCATACAAATTATCCTCGTTTCGTATCATCTGCGGAATCATCCCCGAATTCGAATTCATTAGGTTCTCTCCTTTTTTGTTTGTTATAAATAGCTTATCTAATTCGAAAAAATAGTAACATAAATATTGATATAAAGCAAATCTAATCAATAATTTGCATCTATAGACAAAAGAAAATTCAAATAACTAGCAAATTATCTAAATATAAAAAGCCCCCGACCGCAGTTGGGGGCTTGTCGATATACTATATGTTTCGTTCTTCAGTTCTTCAGCCAATAAAACCACAAGCCATAAGAACTGCCAGGAGAGCCCCAGGAGAATCCTTGGGAACAATGAAGAAATCCCCCTCATACCCGTTTGGCAAGTTGTACTTTCCTCCAAACGCAGCGATGTCCGCCTTCCGTTCAGCCACCAGTTCATCCGTAACCCGGCCAGTACCAGAAACCAGGATTGTCTTCCACCCTTGCTTGATGGACATAATGACTTCATCCTTAGTCACGGCGCCACCATTCCAGGAAATGAGACCGAGCGATTTGAAACCGCCACAATCTCGCCACTGATTCATCAACGCCGCATAGGCTTTGACATCACCATCCCAGCCCAAGGTACCGTCTGAACCATTCTGAACAACCAGAATTCCCAACATACTGGGATTTGGGACTGTACCATACTGGTCCAGAACCAAACGTGACTCCTGCTGCAGAGTCAACATATCCACCCGCGGCACCGTGCCAAGAGCAACACAACCAGGGTTATCCTCGGCAATAACGCCTGGGACATCAGTCACCATTGGATCAATCAAGCCCTCCTTGTTTGTCTGCCTGGTGCCACCGGACCAGATAATCCCCTGATAACCGGCAAACGCTTCCTTGAAATAGACCAGCATTTCCGCTTTGTCACTATCACTCATCCCCTTGCATCCACCTGCAAGGCGGATGGCCACTTTCTTCAAAGCGGTCGTACCCATCAACGCAAACGTTGCGGGCAAACCGGCTGTGGAGTCCATGACAAGTAGTCGAACTTTCCCTTGCGGGGCGGTTACTGTATAAGGTTTATCATTCTGCATCTTCACTGTCTCCTTTTCTTAATAAGGGATTTTTTTATTTTTTCTAATACTTCTGCACCCTTCCACTGAAGTACTTAGACAGCCTTAAGTCCTACGAGTACCCCTCGCAACGACTCGACTGTCTTATCTACAACAAACACGTTTGAATGTTCTTGAAGGAAACTTTCGTTACCAGCAAATTCATCCGTTACGCGTCCACTACCTTTCACTAAAATTACCGGCCAACCACGATCCGCAGTCTCCAGAATTTCTTTTTTAGTGACAGACCCTCCATTGTATGATATGAGCACAGACTGCCAACGAGCAAAATCACGCAAGCTCTGAATTATTTCCAGACAAACGCGATATTCCGCTTCCCATTCCACACCGGTATCAACCGACTGTTGAATTAAGAGACAAATGTCCTGATCTGGATGAATAATCGTTGTAAACTCATTATTGAGTTCACTAGACACTACCATCCCTAAGCCCGGAACAATTTTCAAATCAGAAGTTCTAGGGATTACTCCCAAGACTACTGAATTTGGTGCCCGAACGCGTATTCTTGTTGGTATCTCGGTGACTGATGGAAGTATTTTATCTCCATCTTTTGTAATCATTCGAGTTCCACCAAAAAGAATTCCGCCATTAAAGCCTTCCATGGCTCTAGCAAAAAGATCGTACATTCCGCTAGCATCGCTAGCTGACATATTTCCACAACCACCAGTTATTCTTACAACAACTCGAGATTGGGCACTTGTTAACTTCAAGGCAATCTTGACCGACTTTTCCCCCTTGTTTTGAAAATACAAGGAGGGTATCACAGAACCATTATGATTCTGACTGTTCATACTTTCTCCTTATTTTTGGGGTTAATTTAACGAAACACATAAACGTCAAAGAACCTTTTTTTTAAGAGAATATCACAATTAAACAAAAAAGTCAATAGTATTACATTGTGCTGGTTTATCTGTCATAGTAATCCCCAACAATTATGCAATATATGTTTTATATGTCAGCGGTGTTTTATATTGAGTTTAATCTTCCAGCTTGTGTATTAATTTAATCTCCTTTTCAAGTGAGTTTGGGTAATCTTTATAGATACCAACGCGGTAATCTTCTTTTGGAGCTTTAATTCTTTTCTCAAGTAGCGCTTGTTCTGGAAAATACTTTGGTGTTCCAATCGCCTGAAAAATTTGCTGAGAATTTTCATATGCCAATAATTCTTCCAAAAAGATATTACTATCAACCTCATATAACAAAACTAACACCAAATAAGTTGCCAAAGAAAGAATACCTGTTATTAAAGAAACAATCCAAAATCCGTCTCGAAGTCCTAATAGTAAAAAAACTAATAAGACTGCGAGAATAATAAGAACGGTCCAGTGTAGTGGTGTAACTATTCTCTTTGCAACCATTGCTATTTCTTGTCTTGTCCTTACAAGTGAATTCCGATTATCATGAAGATTACCAAAAAGTTCAAACCCTTTTGGATCCTGAGGTGTCACTTCATCAATACACAGCAATACATCATTAAATTTATCCTGTGTTTTCTGAACATATTCAAACAATTCAAAATCAAGTGCCGCTGTAGCATAACGATCAATCGTCTCCTTCATTTTTAGAGTTGAAGCCGGTTTAATTATTTTTGAAAGATTATAAATACCCATTAATGTGCTATCTTCTTCTACGACAAGAGACTGTAATCTCAAATAGTTTGTTGTGGCTGTGGCAATAAAAAAACCAACCAAGATTGCAAAAATTAAAGAAATGACTGTGAGTAAGGTTGGTATGTCGAAAACAAAGTTATAAACTGGTAGAAGAAACGAAGCTAGAAATATTATACCTGGAATCAATAATTTAACTAAAATTTTATTTTTCATATAATAAACTATAACAAATATAGCCTAATATATCCACAATTCTAACTTCCCACTTCTAGTAAAAATCAGCCCTAAATGAGGGCTGATTTTTTGACCGTGCGCCGGGTTGGAACATGAATACATTTCTCGAAGCTTACAGCTTCAGTACAGGTTTCCTGATTTTTGCAAAACAAAAATCATGTCAAAAGTTTTGTTTTACCAAAGGTAATAATAAATTTTGACCATTTTTTCACAATATGAATTGATTAAAAATATGGGAGAACCTTTTCGAGTCCAACACGGAACTGATTCAGATCAGTTCCTCCGGCGCACAAAAAAATTGCTTTTCAGCAATTTTGTTTGTGCGCCGGGTTGGACTCGAACCAACGATGCCGTAAGGCCGGAGATTTACAGTCTCCTGGAATAGCCGCTATCCGACCGGCGCATATTTACCAACTGACATAGTCTATCAGATTTTTAATTTTTATCAAGATTTTAATCATATTTTTTATATTCAATTTGACAGCATAAATAATACAGAGTATTTTAACTAAAGATAAAAAACAATCAAATTAAGGAGTTGTAATGCAAATTAAAAAAGGAAGGGATAGAATTGTCTTTATCCTACCAATAATTGGAATAGTAATAAAAATCCCGATTATTCACTTCTTACGTGTAATTGAACATCATTTTAGCTTATTTAAGAGCCGAAATATATACAAAAAAGGTACTATTAAAAAAATCTTTTTTATGTATTTCGAGGGCGACTTTGAGTATCGTCACTGTTTCAAAGGTGCAATATTTGGTGGAATACATTCCAACTGGTTGGAATATGTATTCTGGAGAAGAACTAAAAATCCTTTTCTAAAACCAACATATTTCTCCTTGTTTGGTCTGATTAATATTCAAAAATATGGTGCGATATGTACATTAAAGGAAGTTGATCTTCACTGCCAATTGTACGAAATGACTGACGGCCGAGTTTTTGATAATGGCCACCATTTTTGTAACCCAGCAAACTATACGTTAGAAAGCGATCAACTACAGATGGTGGATTACGGTAACAGTCGTGTATATAGAGTGATTGTTCGTTATGGTAAAAAAATAACAACTAAATTTGACCCAAAATACAATTGGGAAGAAGTAAAAAAGAAACTTGAACAAGAAGGCTTGTAACAAAAAACGAGACGCCCGTAAAGCGCCTCGTTATTTTTATACTCTATTTAGAAACTTTTTTACCATTCACCTTATTCTTTCCATTTTTAACTTCAAAAATCATCTCCTCCCCTTTCATTGTCACAAACACAGTTCCATTACGAGATACTTTTTGCGAAATCATCAAAGATGCTACCTGATTCAATATCTTATTTTGAATAATTCTTTTAAGAGGCCTAGCACCATATTGAGGACTATAACCTTCCTTAGCAAGATATTTTATCACTTCATTGCTTAGCTCGAGTTTAATCTCTTTATCCAGCATTCTCTGTTTGATAATACCGATCTGAATGTCCACAATCTTAGAAATTGCCTCTTGATTCAAGATATCGAATATTACAATGTCATCCAAACGATTAAGAAATTCCGGTCTAAAATGATCCTTGAGAGCAAGCATGACTTTCTCCTTGGCATTGTTATATTCTTCTTTTTCACTTCTTTCGGAAGCAAAACCAAGTTGTTCCATCTTATCAATATACTGTGCCCCGATATTTGAAGTCAAAATAATAACCGTATTTTTGAAATTTACTTTTCTTCCCTTTGCATCAGTTAAAGTTCCGTTATCAAGAACTTGAAGCAAAATATTAAATACTTCTGGATGAGCCTTTTCAATCTCATCAAACAAGACAACTGAATATGGTCGATGTCTGATCATTTCTGTAAGATTACCTCCCTCCTCATAACCGACATATCCAGGAGGTGAACCGATCAACTTAGACACAGAGTGCTTCTCCATAAACTCTGACATATCCACTCTGATTAAAGCTTTATCATCATCAAACATGAATTCAGCCAAAGCTTTTGTAAGCTCAGTTTTTCCAACTCCAGTTGGTCCGAGGAAAATAAATGAACCAATTGGACGATTTGGATCAGCAATACCAGCGCGTGATCTTTTTATAGTATCTGAAATTCTCTTAACGGCTTCATCCTGACCGATAATTCGTTTTTTCAACTCGTCCTCCATACGATTCAATTTTATCGCTTCACCCTCGAGCATTCTATTTACAGGAACCCCAGTCCATTTAGAAACAATAGTTGCAATGTCTTCTTCCATAATCTCTTCTTTAAGCATCTGTCGAGAACTTTGAAGTTTCTTTAGTCGTTTAGATTTTGTTTCCAAATCTTTCTCTAATTGAGGAATTCTGCCGTAACGAATTTCTGCCGCCTTAGCCAAATCCACTTTTGCCTCAGCTGCTTCCGCTTCTAGACGTGCAGTTTCCAAATCTTTTTTCAAAGCTTTTATACTGACAATTATTTCCTTCTCATTTTTCCACTTCAGTTCTGTCTCTTCAGTCTTTTCCTTAATATCAGCAATTTCTCTCTCAATTATTTTAGTTCTCTCTTTCGCTTTCTTATCTCCGCCTTCAGCTTCCTTTTTTAAAGCTTCTTTTTCTATTTCCAAACGTAAAACACGACGATGAGCTTCTTCCAAAACTGGTGGCATGTTCTCTAAGGAGATTTTTAAAGCCGAAGCGGCTTCATCAATGAGATCGACAGCTTTGTCTGGCAAAAAACGATCAGCAATATAACGACTACTCAAATTAACTGCCGCTTGAATAGCATCATCAGTAATTCTGACACCGTGATATAACTCGTATTTTTCTTTTAATCCACGCAAAATCGCTACGGCATCTTCAATTGATGGTTCATTTACATAAACCGACTGGAAACGTCTTGTGAGCGCTGGATCCTTTTCTATCTTCTGATATTCCTTAAGAGTGGTCGCACCAATTGTTCTAAACTCTCCTCTCGATAAAGCCGGCTTCAACATATTCGAAGCATCCATAGAACCTTCAGCTGAACCAGCTCCTACGATAGTATGGATTTCATCAATAAAAACAATTATTTTCCCATCAGCCTTTTCAATTTCTTTGATTATACTTTTCAAGCGTTCCTCAAATTCTCCACGATATTTTGTTCCAGCTATAAGCATACCTAAATCCAAAGAGACAAGTTCTTTATCTTTTAAAGACTCTGGGACATCACCCTGAGCCATTCGGTTTGCCAGTCCCTCAACAATAGCAGTCTTACCGACACCCGCCTCACCAATCAGGATAGGATTATTCTTTGTTCGTCTTGAAAGAATCTGAATGATTCTACCAATTTCGGCATCACGACCAATAACTGGGTCAAGCTTATTCTCTTTCGCTAACTTGGTCATATTTCGAGTGTATTTCAAAATAGCCTTAAATTTTTTGGCTGGTGTTACTTCACTTATATTACTTGTTTTTAACTCACCTAAAATATGCAGGACCATTGTGCGATCAAGTTTAAATTTCTGCAAGATATCTCGAGCTGAACTCGGAACATCGATAGTGGCAATAAATAGATGCTCGGTTGATATAAACTCATCTTTCAACTCTTGAGCGACTTTTGTTGAAACTTCCAATATCTGCGCTAATTCTGGAGTCAGATAAATTTGCATTGTTGGTGAAGAAATATTTGTACTTGGAGTGACATTATCGATTGCCTCCAAAAGAGAGTCCGTCAGAAGAATTGTGTCGATTTCCATTTTATCTAAAATAGAAGCAACCATGCTCTCCTCTTGAGTGATTAGAGCGGCTAGCAAATGTATCGGGCTCACATGGTTTTGCCCACGCTCAATAGCGAACTCATGAGCTCGCCTGATTGCCTCTTTTGCTTTAGTTGTGAAATTATTAATTGGTGGCATGGTAAAAATTTAAAGATTAAATATCAAAATATAATATGATACAAGATACAAAATACCAGATACTAAAAGAGAAAGCAATAATCGGAAATAATATCAATAATATAGGCTAATTTATTGTTGAAGTCGCCATTGATATATCCGCCATTTCTCGCTTTAACACATTTGATGGTACAAAATAATATTGGCTAGCAACATCTGAAGTACTGACTTTCATACCAACGACTTCACCATATAAGTTAAGCAATGGGCCACCTGAAATAGTTTCTCTTAAATTAATATTTGTCTCAATTGCCGCTACCTTTCTAATAGTATCTGAAGTTGTCGAAGCGGTTGATGTTCCACTTGTATTATTTCCTTCAATATCAATAATACTGGAAACAATACCTGTAGATATGGAGTTTCTTATTTCCCCTCCCCAAGCAATCACTGTTTGTCCTAATTTAAGATTGTCTGAATCGGTCAATTTTACTGAAGCGAATTGAATTGGATTCTTATCATCTTGCTTAATTTTCAAGAAAGAAAACTTACTGCCAGATTTTTTAGGTAACACTTCTGCATTAAATAATTTACCATTATCAAAAGCGATCGAGTATTTGCCTTCTGAATAATCAGACAAATATATACCTGTCGCGATTAGACCATCTCTATTAATCACCACTCCAAGACCGATAAAAGCCTGCGAAACGGTATCGGTAGTACTTTTATAAATCCTGACGACACTGCTTTTATTTTTATCCACAGATTGAACAACTTGATCATCCTCTTTGACTACGATTGTTTCTCTAGATAAAACCGACGCGGAATTATTACTATTGGACGGGTCAGAGACGACTTTCTCTATTGTCCTTTCGACTACACGATTTATTGTCTGAGTTACTCCAGCCGGAGCTTGATCCATCAAAGACACGGTCACAATCCCTGTGGCAATAGACGTCACAAAACTAGTCAAAAGTGTGACTAGAATTATTTGATGTTTTGTTAGCTTCTCCAAATCCATAAATTAATTATATAGTCATATTTTGCAATTAGCAAATATTTGACACAATCTATTAAATTATATACTATAAAAATAAATTCGTTCTTAAAACTATTAGAAAAGGAGTGGGAAATGAGATATCGAATCGGTGGACCGGTCATAAACGAACAAGGCTTGTTTTTTCGACACGCTGAAGAAATAAAGGCGGCCTGCAAATTTGATACCGTGGACAAAGTCGCCCACAAAATCTTGAATCTGGAACTTTACAGGAGAACATTGCCTAGAAAAGTTTACTTTGTCTTGATCAGTGAAGACATTAGCATTCCAGATTTTGAGAAAGTTATTAGAGCTGAAAAAAGAGTCGGCTCGTTGATGATTGCAAGAACTGAAATCGCTTTTACAGCAATTGCATCTCAAGATGTCGTCCCTTTGCTTACAAGTGTTATGGATAGGACGTCTTTCAAGGTAAGATTCCTGACCGCAGACACTGTAAGCGACAATGATATTATCTGGAGTTTTGACTCTCACAGTTCACAATTAATTCACGACAAAAGAAGAAATGAACTTAGCAGTGGAGATATTATCCCCTGCGTCAATATCTAAAGACTTTTAAAAGTCTTCCCAACGCCATCAGTTAACTGATGGCGTTTTTATTTTTTCATACTAGAAAAAATATGTCGAAAGATTTAATTTACCGAAGGTGAATTGAATTTTCGACTTTTTTTCTACATCATGTAGAATATGTCGAAAGATTTTCTTACCCAAAGGTATGAAATTTTTGATTCCTGCACTACAGGAATCATGTCTAAATATTTTATCAATGATAGATTGATAAAATTTTAGACCGACTTACTTTTTTCACCACGGAAAACATGTCGAAAGATTCAGTTCACTAAAAAATTAAATTTTAGATCGATTAATCTTATCCAAAATATTTCTTAACTCAGAGACAACTCTATCCAGATCAGCTTTTTGCGTATCGATTCCGAGAGAAAAACGAAGTGATGAAATAGCCCTTTCATTTCCCAGTCCCAAAGCACCAATCACCACTGAGCCGTTCTCATCCTTGGCACAAGCACTTTTTGTCGAACAAACAATACCCTTTTCATCCAAACACAAAACAACGAATTCAGAATCAATTCCTGGAATAGAAATATTTATATTGTTTGGTAATCGATTATCTAAACCACCGTTTAAAAAGGCTTCTGTAATTTTTTTATTTATCTTTTGTATAAAGTATTTCTGAAACTTCTGGAGCCGAACATTTTCCTTTTTTTTGTTTTTTTCAACCAATTCCAAAGCTTTTCCCATACCAACAATGCCTGGGACATTTTCAGTACTTGACCTAAACCCTCTTTCTTGCCCTCCACCAAAAATTATTGGGGAGACTTGAATACCGGATTTAATAAACAGAGCCCCTACCCCTTTCGGTCCATAAATTTTCTGGGCATCAATGGTCATAAAATCCACACCAAGTTGATTAATATTAACATTTAAATACTGAACAGCCTGGCTAGCATCAGTATGAAAATATGGATATTTTATTGAATCATTTTCTGTATCAACTAACATGGTATTACTCTGTCTTGCATGTCTGACTTCTTTGGCAATTTCTTTTATAGGTTGAATTACTCCAATCTCATTATTGGCATACGCAATTGAAACCAAAACAGTATTGTTTCTTATTTTCTTTCTTAAATCTCTTAGGTCAATTAGGCCTTCTGAATTTACCGACAAATATTCAACTTGTCCACCACAACTCTCAATTTCTTTGAAACACACTGAGACGGAACTATGTTCAATGTTTGTAGTTAAAAAATGCATATCAGAAATTTTAACACCAGCTTTCGATAAATAATTAACTGTGCCCATAATTGCCAGATTATTTGATTCTGTACCACTTGAGGTAAAAATTATCTCTTTTGGACGTCTGTCTAAAACTTGCGCAATAGTCAATCTCGAATCCTCAACAGCTTTTTTAGCCAAAACGCCTATTTTTGTTATTGACCCAGGGTTACCAAAACTCGCCATGAAATATTTCTTCATAGCCTCAAAAACCTCCTTTCTTACCAGAGTAGTTGCTGCATTATCCAGATAAATAATCTTTTTCACCCATTCACTCTAGAACAATTCTCAAACCTTTGCAAATATCAATCTTTTAGGGTATAATCTTCACCAATATGACTTTTGAAATATACGTATTGGGCGCTTTGGCGCTTATTATAATTGCATTGTTTGCTTGGATAATCTGGCTACAAAATAAGCTTGGTAAGCTTCTAGCCGGCAAGAGTAAAAATCTAGACGAATCAATCGGTCTTTTACAAAGAGAAATCATTGATTTAAAGAAATTTAAAATTACTGCTGAGCAAAATTTCATCACCACAGACAAACGTCTAAAAAAGACAATCTCTGGCGTTGAAACCATCAGATTTAATCCTTTTAAAGGTGCCGGCATAGGTGGCAATCAAAGTTTTGCCACAGCCTTTATCAATGAAGAGAAAAATGGGGTTGTAATTTCCAGTATGTATTCCAGAGATCATGTAAGTGTTTTTTCCAAACCAATCAAGAACATGACATCTGAATTTGAATTGACCCAAGAAGAAAAGGATGCGGTTAAAAATGCCCAAAATTTGATAGCAATAAAATAAGCAACAATGGACACACGTCTAAAATATTTTTTAATTAAAACTGAATACCATGGAAAAAGAGAATGCAAAAAAACAAATCGAGCGTTCTCCCGTTATATGCATAATGGGGCATATTGACCATGGAAAGTCTACTCTCTTAGATTATATTCGAAACACTAATATTGTTGATAAAGAAGCTGGTGGTATCACTCAGAAGATTTCTGCATATGAAGTTATTCACAAAACGTCTGCTGGTACTGAAAAAAAGATTACTTTCTTGGATACTCCTGGCCATGAATCATTCTCAAAAATAAGATCTCGAGGGGCAAATGTCGCTGACATTGCCGTACTTGTCGTGTCTGCTGAAGATGGCGTTAAAAAACAAACTCTTGAAGCTTTGGAGTGTATCAAATGCAGCGCTATCCCCTACATCATTGCCATAAACAAAATTGATAAACCCGGAGCCGATATTGAAAGAACAAAAATCAATTTAGCAGAAAATGAAATCTATGTTGAAGGTTACGGTGGCTCTATTCCTTTTGTACCAATTTCTGCAAAAACCGGGCAGGGCGTAAACGATCTTCTAGACCTAATGCTTCTAGTTGCGGAAATGGAAGAATTAAAAGGAGACCAGGAGCAAAAAGCCACCGGAGCAGTTATTGAAGCCGATCTAGATAAACAGAAAGGTATTTCTGCCACCCTCATAATCAAAAACGGAACCATTAAAAAGGGAGATTATTTAGCTTGTGGTAACGCGATTGCTCCGGTGAGAATTATGGAAAACTTCTTGGGCAAGAATATCGATCAAGCTACTTTCTCCTCACCAATCAGAATTATCGGTTTTGATAAACTACCAAAAGTTGGCACACAGTTCATTACCTTAGATTCTAAAAAAGAAGCCGAAGAATATGCTTCACTATATAAAGAACCAGAGGTGAAGAAGTGCCATATTTCCGAAGAAGAAGCTCTAAATCTTGGCTTGGTTCGAGTAATTATCAAAGCTGATGTTACTGGTTCAATTGAAGGTATTGAACATGAATTGAATAAGATTCAGAGCGATAAAATTAATGTCAAAGTCATCCACTCAGGTGTTGGCGATATTATGGAAAATGACATCAATATGGCCGCTGGCAAGGAAGGTACCCTTGTTGTTGGATTTGACGTTAAAATTGATTCCAAAGCACAGATACTTGCTGACAGATTAGGTATTCAAATTAAAATTTTCAATATTATTTACAAACTAACAGAATGGTTACAGCAGATCGCCCTTGAAAAAACACCTAAAGAGGAAGTAGAGGAAATGACTGGCCGAGCTAAGGTTCTAAAATATTTTAGCTCTGTTAAAGATAAACATGTTATTGGAGCCAGGGTTGAGAACGGTAAAATTGAAGTTGGTAATGATGTCAAAATCATGCGAAAAGAAATTGAAGTTGGACGCGGTAAGATAAGAGAACTTCAACAACAAAAAGAAAAGACCCGAGAAGTACGCGAAGGAGTTGAATTTGGTTGCCAATTACAATCAGATATTGAACCAGCACCAGGAGATAAATTAGAAGCCTTTACAATAACTATCAAATAATTATGAACGCCAAACAAGAAACACTTAAAGACCAAATCAGACAGTTTGCCGCAGAATTTCTTCAAAAAGAATCGAATGGGCAATCAATGATTACTGTCACAAATGTCAAAATATCTCATGACGGCAAAACCGCATCTATTTTGATAACAGTCATGCCAGACGATAAACAAAAAGGCGCTCTAGACTTCGCCAGAAGACAGTTGAGTGAACTTAGAATGTTTTTGCGTGATAAGATAAGAGTTGGACGACTCCCCTTCTTTAGCATAGACATCGACCTTGGAGAGAAACATCGTCAAAAAATAGATGAGCTAACCGCTAGTAATTAATTCTTTTTGAAAAAAGAGAATTATTATGCTAGTATCTTAGTCATCGGCCTGGTGCCCCTAGCAGGTAAACTGACGGGCAAGCAAGTGTCAGGCGGGATCATATATTCAAATTTGTTTGTATGATATATAGTAAAGTAGGGCCTGGTAGCCAAGTGGTAAGGCAGAGATCTGCAAAATCTCTATGCGGCGGTTCAATTCCGCCCCAGGCCTCAAGAGAACCTACGAAGTAGGTGCTCGGGTGGAATTGAAAGACGGAGCACACGAAGTCCGATTTCAGCAGAAATCGGGTGCGAGTCGGGGTCGAAAGAATTTTTGAGCGACGGCGAAAAAATTACTTGTGACCAAAAGTGTACTCACGTTTCCACCATAGTTAAAATTAAATATTGCCCGGGTGGATAAAAGATAAACTGCTTTATCTTTTATCCGAGCAAAGCGAGGAGGCCGCCACCCGGGCATCGGTTTGATTCTTATCAAAATCAAACTTATAATATGTTTGATAGATGCCCGGGTGGCGGAATTGGTATACGCGCACGACTTAAAATCGTGTCTCGCAAGGGATATGGGTTCGACCCCCATCCCGGGCACAAAAAATTACACCTTCGGGTGTATTTTTTTTGACCAGGAGACAACAAATAATTTTGTTGTCGTATGGGGGTCGAAAAGGTTCTCCTGTATTTTTGAGCAATTCATATTGTGAAAAAATAGTCAAAATTTTCTCTTACCTTTGGTATGACAAAACTTTTGACATGATTTTTGTTTTGCAAAAATCAGGAAACCTATACAGCTTCTGTAAGAAGAGACTCCCCATCCCGGGCACAAATTAAAAAAACTCACGAATGAGTTTTTTTAATTTGTGCCCGGGAGTAAGCAAAATTATTTGCTTACTTGGGCGGACATTTAAAAAAAAACGCTTTCGCGTCTTTTATTAAATGTCCGCCCAGTAGGGATCGAACCTACGACCTTATCCTTAAGAGGGATCTGCTCTACCAGCTGAGCTATGGGCGGATATATTGCGAAACACAACGTAACCATAATAAAATAACAGATTTTTCATAATAAATCAACACATATTAGAATATACAATATATACACACTATCAATTGGCAGTCACATTATGTTTTAGTATAATTATACTAAATGAATAGAAAAAATAATATCAAAATATCGTGGTCCCCAAAATTTGCCTACGTAATCGGTATACTGGCCACAGATGGTAACCTATCACCAGATGGCAGACATATAAGCATCACATCGAAAGATAGGGATTTGATTTTGCAGATTAAAAAAGCATTAAATATAAAGAATAAAATTGGCAAAAAATCAAGAGGTTTAGAAAAAACAAAAAAATATTTTGTTCTTCAGTTTGGCGATAAAAACTTCTATGAATATTTAATGTCAATTGGCATAACACCGGCAAAATCAAAAACTATATCGAACTTAGCTGTTCCAAAAAAATATTTCTATGATTTCCTAAGGGGTTGTATAGATGGTGATGGAAACATAAGCATCGCCAATCACCCTGAAAGCAACAAAAAACAGTTACGGCTGAGGCTAGCTTCTGCCAGTAAGAATTTTTTATTCTGGATAAAAACAATGATTATGACAACTTCGCCAATAAAAGGGGGTTGGATATATACAAGCAAAAGACAATTGCACATGCTTAATTTCGGAAAAGAAGATTCGATTATAATATTAAAATTAATGTACAGCAAAAAAGTTGAATTTTTTCTCAAAAGGAAGTATAGTGTGGCGGTAGATTACATCGGGCGAGTGGTGAAATAGAAGACACGCTAGCCTTAGGAGCTAGTGCCGCAAGGCATGGAGGTGCAAGTCCTCTCTCGCCCACAAACAAATGACTTAAATCATTTTAAGTCAGAAAATCAGTGGGCACAAAAATAAGCCTTAAATTAGGCTTATTTTTATGTTGTATTTTATACTATTTCTACTTGACTTTTAGACTTGATTATGTTATCATATTAAAAGAATTTAACGAGGCATTTGCCTCATACCTTGGGGAAGTCCCCTACCAGATCTTTGACAGGTTTGGACAAATATAGTTATAGCGCAATAATGCGCAGGAGGAAAAAATGAATATTGAAAGTTTGACTTACTATTTTAGCCATATCCAGGTGCCAAATTTTTTGGTGATTGGGTGTGAAGTGTTTCTACTGGTAGTTGTTATCTACTCAGTATTTGCACTTATGTATGCCAAGAATAACATTGGGGAATTTTATTTTACTTTGAAAATTAACCGCTTTGCCTTTGTAGTAAAGGGCGGAGTCGTTACTAAAGTGATTTATAATATCCCTGGGGTAAAGCTGATTAAGGATAATAATTGTCCTATTGGCAAGTTTGTTCCGATAAGTGAGCCCGGTAAAGAACTGCAGAAGCTTGGACCAATCGAGAAACTTTTCGGAATCTATTTTGTCGGTATCCCAGGTTTTCACAGTATTTTAGAGAAAAAGCTCACCTGGAGTACTTTTGATGGAAGTGAATTCACTGAACATAAAGACGAGGTTGTGAATTCTTTTGCCTATACCAAGACCTTTGGTTTTGATCTTGAAGGATTAACCCTTGGTGGCGATAAGAATAATACGTTAGAGAATGGGGATAGAGACGGACAAAAGTTACAGCGAATAGATGTTGACATCAAGATGTTACTTCAAGGGACAATAGTCTATCCATATAAGGCAATTTTCCTTACAAACTGGATTACGGGAACAAAAGGTAAACTGATGCGCATTGTCCAAAGTTTTTTGGGTAAAGCAAGTCAGGATGAACTTATTGACCAGGAGGGCAATGACTGCGACCTGGTCAAAGAAATTAAGAACAACATAACTGCTATTGAAGTATATGGGGTGAAATTTGACCCAGACAAGATAACTTATGTTGACTATTCTCTATCCGGTGACAAAGACGAAATTGCCGCCATCAAAAAGGCTGACAATGAAAATTATATTGCCACTCAAGAGGCCGCTGGTACAAAAAGAAGACAGCGGGCCGAACAAGAAGGTATGGTGGCGCAACGTGAAGTTGTTGTTAGTATGGCAAAAGACCTGAAAGCAGAAGGCTTTGATACTGACCACATCGCGATGATGACGGCCAGTATGTTTAGAAGCCGAGGCTTGGAAAGTCTTAGACATACCGGACTTACAACCTTTGTAGAAGGTGGAGCTGCTGCAACCTTAGCCATATCGGCAAATGGTGGTAGTAAAAAAACCGACAAAGATAATACGGTCAAAAAAGACAAAAACAGAGGTGCTAAAAAATGAAATTTTTTCTTGCGCTTATTATGGTCTGTGTATCCCTAACTATCGTTGGGAATATGGGTATAAAAACTGGGTTAATCCTATTATCAGGATTGATCTTGTTATATATCCCTTATCGCTTTATTGCTGTTTATCGAAAGAAAAACAAAAATAAAGTTGACGGGACAACTGATACCAGCAAAACAAAGACAACGCCTAAACCAAGCAATTGGGGAAAGGCTCTCATAGGTTTTGGTCTTATTGGACTTCTGTCGTTTCAGGTATTTACCTGGAGCTACAATGAGACCCATAAGCCAATAAAACTTGTGGCCAAGCACTATGTGTTGAAATGGCAGAAAATGCCTGGAGATCAGGGTGGAAATCCATCATTTAGGTCAAGTGAGGAAGTACCTCCAGCAAGGGTGGATATCCAAGAAAACAATGAGCACTTTTTTAAATTCATTGTGTATTATATGCACAAAAATGAACAAAAGGTTGCAAATTTTTTCTGGGACAAAAAAACACCCTATGGTACATGGTCGCAGATTGAACCACCAAGTCATGGGACGTGGTATTTGGAATCAAATCCAAATAACCCAGATCTATTTATTGGTGGTCTAACTGATGAAACTTCTGCTAATTGGAAACTAATGCGATTAGAGAAAGAATAAATAACTAGTCCAAATCAAAGACAACCCTCGCCAACTTAATTGTGCGCGAGGGTTTTTATTTACACATAAATATAATATATTGGTATGATATTGACAAAAACTGTGTATAGGTATACTTTTTATATAGTAAGTACTATAAAATATACATTTGGTCACAGCTCTGAACAGATTATTACTGTTAACCTTTTCAAAGCTGTGACAAAACGTCAAAGCCTCTTAACTCACGAGTAGTGAGAAATTCATTGTCAAGACGACAATGGAGGAAAGCAAACAATGAAATATGGAGACCTCTCGCTAGGGCAAATTGAAGCATTGGTTAATAAATTAGGTGGATTGGATAGGGTTCATCAAATACTATCGGGGTCATTAAAAACTACTGACATAAATTTTTCTTCAGAGCCTGAAGGGGAAGATATTGATGAAGTTATGTTTGATTTTCAGACGAAGAAAACAATAAAAGAAATAGCCATAAGTATGGATGAACGCGGTTGCCGCCCAGCAACTAAAGAAGAATTCATCATCTTCGGAGAAAAACATCCGGAAGTGAGGTTTTCTATAATGACAGTGGTAGCATTAACCGAGTCAGATAATCGAAATGCATGCTATTATTTTCATTATGATGAGAAAAATAAAGGGAGAAGTGCAAAGGATAGTTGTTTATTGTATTCAACCCCTTTCGAAATAAACACAAAGCATTGGAAGTTTTTAGGTGTTAGGAAGTAATCTATTCATTATTCAATAATGAATATAGAACATGGTTCTTAATCAGAACTTCTCATTTAGTCTAAATCTTGACCAAACATATATTTAAATATGTTTGGTTTTTTATTTCTAAAATATTTAAATATCTAATGTATACAAACAAAAATACCCCATTTTATGGGGTATTTTTGTTTAAGAATTTATTTTCCGATCGTTCCCATTAAAATATGTATAATTCCGTAGACAGATAGCATAATCGCTAAACCAATTATTCCATAAAGAATATGCTGACTACCCTCCTCTTTTCCATCAACACTTTCAGCATTTCTAATAAATTGAAATACTCCCCAGATAAAGACAACAGTCGCAATGGTAAACATCAGATAGACTATTGGATCAAGAACATTGATGACAATCTTATCTAGTAACCCTTTTGCTGTCATGTCCGCGGCATATGCTATTTGGATTGGATTAAACATTTTAATTTAGTTCAGAGAAAATTAATTATTTTGGCAAAAGATTACTTGCTGAACCGTTGAAGCTATTTGTACCTTCTTGAACTCCAAATACGCTTTGTAGCAAGTTTACCAATCCCCAGATTGAGATAATAACAGCCAAAGCAATTATACCCCAGATCATTTGCTGTTTTGCAGCCTCCTTTCCTTCTTCATCTCCAGCCATAGAATATTTAACAACATTGTAAATAAACCAGACAACAGCGAATGCAATCAATAAGACAACAACCTTATTTAGGATAGAAGTTGCATTATCTAACAAACTAGTAATATAACCGATATTCTGTCCTGTTGGAGCTGCAAAGGCCAATAATGGCATTGCGCTCAACAAACCTGCACCAACTTTAACTAATTTCTTCATATTTATAAATTCATTTTAAGAATCAAAATTATAATGATTCTGAAATGATGATTAATGTTTTATCTACATTCTTTTAATGAAAATAGATAACTAGTAAAAACTAAATTAAGAACGACCTTTTGTTCTAATTTACCACTAAATTATACCGCTAAAGTGAAAAGGTAGCAAATATGTTTTATCCACATATGGCTTAAAAACCAAGTCAAAATAGAAAACCAGTTTTGTAAAACAAAACTGGTTTTCAGTGTTTTTTTAATTAAAAACTAAATATTTATCTTTGGCAAAACACCAGAATTATATCCGCCCAAACCAAAAGTATCCTGAAAAATCGCTACTATTCCCCAGATAGATATCATAATAAATAGACCGATAATTCCCCAAAACATGAATTTTTTGGCTTCTTCTTTTTTATCTCCACCGTCAGAAAAAGTAAACATAACAACACCGTAAATAAAGGCGACAACAGCTAGAGCAACAAGAAATGGCACTAATGGATTTAAAATGCTGCGAATAATTTTACACTCCACAAATGATTTAAAATCACTAGGGGTTGCTAAACAAGCAGCATTGGCAATGGTCGGACCGACAGCATTAATCCCTGTATTGGTTGGTTGATTAAGCTTTGGAAATTGAGCATTGAATGAATTATCGATCGACTGCTGTGATTGATTAAGTAGTGGATTAATGTAGCTAGTGTCTAAGGCAAAAACAGGACAAACAGAAAAACCTAACGTCAATATGAACACGGAGACTAATACTATTTTTAATAGATATTTTTTTAGCATTATTATTTTATATTAAATTTATTAAGCTAACCCTGGATTCCCGCCTTCGCGGGAAAGACAAAATAATCGACAAATAATTACCCTAGGGCTTCTTTATTGTATCAACTGTTCCAACCACGACGTGAGCAATCACATCAGCCCCAAGCAGAACTGTTGCTCCTATTAAAGTATACATGAGGGTTTCCTTGGCTTTCTCTAACTTTCCAGGATTACCTTGGGCCATGACAAACTGAAAGCCGGCATAGATAATAAAGAAAACGACAGCAACACCCCCAATTGAAGCCACAATATCCATTAATTTAGCCAACAAACCTGCAAGGGTATCTCCTCCGGCTAAGGGATTTTTTAAACCGACACTCGGTGTTGGTGATGTTGGTTCTGCCATAGATATTAAAAACGGCACCAAAAACAACATTGGCAATGTGAAGGCAAGAATTTTTTTTAGTTTTTTATTCATCCCATTAGACATTCTTATTTCGGCAGTTTTTTCTTTTTTTAGCATGTTCATCTTTTAATAATTTCCCGTAATATTCCTGAACTGGTCAGAATTTCTAACGGGACAAGTAAATAAAAATTAAGTTAATAAATTAAATTTTTTATTGCGTGAAATATCTTGTTATATCACCCGCTCCTGGTCCATTAACAATGCTTGTAATTACAGTATGAATAGCCAACCAAGCACACAATATTATTACATAACCTTTAATCACATTCCAAGCGATAGTATTGGCTTTGGTACGATTACCAGCATTAGCACCGGAAGTTAAATAAAGGAATCCGGCATACACAAAGGCGATCGTTGCAATAGAAACAGATATCTCCATGATCCAAGTGATAATAAAGTTTAAAGTTTTCATAAAAGCATTAAAATCACATGGATTTGCGACTGAGCCATCACATTGAACCAAACCTCCCCAAGCGGCAGAAGCAAAAAATGGAATCGTCATTAGGGTTAAAATAAAAACTGGTACCCCCCACGCAAATATTTTTTTATATGTATTTTTCATTTTAAATTAAATTAAGTAAAAAATTATTTATTACCAAGCAATGCACCTAGTTCTGAATCAGCAGTTCCAATTGCCCCATCCAAAGTAGCACGACTAGTCGTATATGATTCTACCATTTCTTGAAAAATATTGCTTGTCTGTTGTGAATTAGGATCAAGCCAAGTATCAGCGATTATTGCTGATTTATTAAACACATCTTTTACAGCACTATTTGCTGTGGATAATCCTAAGACATCATTTCTTGCTGATACAAAAGGATAAGTTTCTGGCCAACTAGAAACAGCATCAGCGCTTGATAACTGACTTATCACAGAATAAGTTGAGGCAGGATCTTTCGCACTTTTTAAAATAGCAAAACCATAAATATTTCCGAAAGTTGTTTTGATTTTGGTATCTTGCACTTGAGGCATCATAGCAACATCAAAATTCAAGTTAGGATTTTTATTTCTGATCTTTGTATATTCAGAGGCTAGACCAAAATAGACTGCCAAATCACCGGAAGCAAAAGCATTTAAAGAACTAGTGAGTGATCGATTCCAAGAATAATTTGTCTGTGTAGGATTAGAAAAACTAGTGTAATATTGCAAAACCTGTTCTGCAGATGAAGTTTTGTTAAGACTTGAACCACTAAGTGTGCTTGCGGCGACTCCTGAATCAAGAGAAACTATTGGATTACTTAATTGCAAAAGCATTGTACTCAAAATTTCTTTGGCATTATTTATATTTTGATACTCACCCAAAGCCACAGCCGTCTCTAAAATATTTTTATTTTGATCAATTTTATTTACTTTTGTTGTCAAAGCTATGATTTCTGCCCAAGTTGCTGGCGGTTTGGTAATTCCTAGTGCACTAAAAGTATCCCGATTCCAATACATGATCAATGGATCTACTTGAAAAGGTAGCGCCAATACGCCATTAGAAGTTAGGTATTTCTTACTAATTTGAGCATATGTATCGAGATAGGTTCTTTCTGGCAAGGTGGTAAATGGGACAGTATAAACTTTATTTAGATATCTTAAAATCAAATTCTGGGGTAAAACGATTGCATCCGGACCATCGCCACTAGCCAAAGCCTCAACTAAATCTGCATCTAAAACACTTGAATCTTTCTCAACATAATTGACCACGAATTTATCTGTACCGAGCAGATTACGAGTATAGTTTGCAACAAAAGGTGTGAATATGTTTTGCGGAATTGATCCCCATAAGGTAATAGAAATTTGAGTTTTTGAAGTTGAACTACCACTTTTATACGTTGCAAAAACAATCGCTCCGACAACAATAAAGAAAATGAACGCCCCCAGGACTACATATTGAAATATACTGTTATCTTTCATAAATTAAATATTAGTAATTATTTTTTTCTAAATATTAAACCATAGTGCTGAGCGCCTGCACCAATCTCTTTTTCCATTTCAAAACCATGACCAACAAAAAGCTCCGTCATTTTTGATTTTGGAACAATGTCTTTCTCAAGCGGTCCGATACCACCAAAAGAACCTGCCCAATCAACAACAAGCACCTTCCCTTTTGCTTTTAATATTCTTTTAATTTCTAAACAGAGTGCCTCTTTATTCTGGATTTGAAATAAAATATTTGCAACAATTACCGCATCCAAAGAGCTTTCGCGAAGTTTTGTACCACCTAAATGTTCTAGATCTCCCCAGACTATTTCGATATTATAGATTTTCTTCTGTGTCGCACCATTCTTTAACTTTGTTAACAAATCTTTTTGAATATCTACAGCAAATACACGACCGTCTGAACCGACAGCCTTTGCAGCAGCCATAGTATAAAAACCAGAACCTGAACCGAGATCAGCGACTTTCATCCCTAACCCTAACATGAATTGAGTGATATTATTTTCTGGATCGGAAAACATGCTTACTATTATATCGCGATATTAAAGTATATACCAGTAACAAATGTGGAAAATGAATTAGAAAGCCGGATTTTAGCTTTGCTAAAATCCGGCTTTCTATCTTCTTTATAATTTTCTATTTAACTACTACTAAAGACAAGTGATCGAAGCCAGTGAATCACCATCTCTTAATTTCATAATTCTAACACCTTGAGTTTGACGACCAAGCGATGGAATTTCCTTTATTTCCACTCTGATAACCTGGCTCTTCTTTGAAATTGCGGCGATTTCTTCCATCTCTTCAGTAACAACTTTAGCTGACATTATCTCTCCAGTCTTATCAGTCACCTTCATTGTAAAAATACCTGATCCGCCTCTTTTCTGAATCTTATATTCCTTTAGCGGTGTTTTTTTACCGAAACCATGCTCACTGATAACAAACAATTCTGGACTCTTCATTTCTTTATTGATCACTTCAGCTTCTACAACATAATCTCCTTTATCTAATTTTACACCAATCACGCCAGCGGCACCTCTACCCATTGCCCGAATATCTGATTCCTTAAATCTAATTGACTGACCTTGGGTTGTCACCAAAATCATTTCATCACCAGGTGCAACAAATTTCACAGCTCGTAATTCATCTCCATCATGTAGTGAAATTGCTAGCAAACCACTTCGGCGAACATCGTGGAAAGCGGCCGCATCAACCTTCTTAGCCACACCGTTCTTGGTCACCATCAAAAGTGCGAGTTTAGAATTCTTTAATTCTTTTGGCATCGCGAGCATCGAAGTCACTCTTTCGGCATCAGTAATTGATAGGAAGTTGACCAAAGCCTTACCTTTTGTAGCTCGTTTACCTTCTGGTAATTCATGCATTTTGATCTGATAGGCCTTACCTTTATCACTAAAGAACAAAATATCATTATGAGTTGAACCAGAAAGGAAATTGGTTACAAAATCCTCGTCCTTAGTATCCAAATCTACCACACCAACACCACCTCTTTTTTGTTTCTTATATTCATCGGGATTGGTACGTTTGATATATCCTCCAGTAGTAAGTACCAAAACATTTTCCTCATCAGGAATAAGATCTTCATCTGACATAGCAGTAATTCCTTGTTTGATAATTCTAGTTCGGCGGTCATCACCATATTTCAAAGCAATTTCTTTCAATTCATTTTTGATGATGGTCAAAATTCTTCTTGGATTTGCCAAGATATCTTTCAACTCTTTAATCAAGGCCTGAACCTCAGCCAATTCATCTTCGATTTTCTGTCTTTCCAAACCAGTCAAACGACCGATCTTCATATCAACAATTGTCTGAGCTTGAATTTCAGAAAATTTGAAAGTTTTCATCAAATTCCTCTTAGCATCTTCAATATCTTTTGATTTCTTGATTATCTTTATGATTTCATCGATATGATCGAGAGCCTTCTTTAAACCAATCAAAATATGCTCACGAGCTTCGGCTTTTCTCAAATCAAATTCAGTACGTCGGCGAACAACTATTTTTCTATGACTAACGAATTCATCTAAAATTGGTTTTAAAGATAAAGTCTGTGGCACACCAGCGACCAAAGCCACCATATTGTAATGGAAAGTATCTTCTAGTTGTGTATGTTTATACAAATAATTTAAAACTTTCTGTGGTTGAGCGCCAGATTTCAAATCGATAACAACTCGAATATCTTTTGCGGATTCATCTCGAAGTCCACGAATACCTTCAATCTTTTTATCTCTAACGAGGTCTGCAATTGAGACAATCATATCGGCTTTACAAACACGATAAGGAATCGAAGTGATAATAATTTGGAACTGTCCTTTTTTATCTTCAACAATTTCAGCAACACCGCGAGTCACTACCCCACCACGTCCAGTTGCATAAGCATGATTAATATCAGTCTGATTATATGAAATACCGCCAGTTGGAAAATCAGGCCCTTTAACAAATTGCAAAAGATCCTCGGTAGTCGCATCTTTATTATCAATCAAATGACACACTGCATCAGATACTTCACGCAGGTTGTGAGGCGGAATGTTTGTAGCCATACCAACAGCAATACCTAAAGTACCGTTCAACAAAAGGTTAGGGACGGCACTTGGCAAAACCTCTGGTTCCTTTCTGGTATTATCATAGTTTGGTCGCCATTCAACAGTTTCTTTATCCAAATCCTTTAGCATTTCACCGGCAATTTTTGACATCTTGGCCTCGGTATAACGCATAGCCGCTGCACCGTCTCCATCAATGTTACCGAAGTTTCCCTGACCGATAATCATCGGATATCGATGAGAAAAATCCTGAGCCATCTTAACCATAGAATCATAAACAGCAACGTCACCATGAGGGTGATAGTTACCAAGCACCTCTCCCACCACTGCTGCAGATTTTCTTGTTTTTCCGCCAGAAGTCAGACCAATTTGATGCATCGCAAAAAGAATTCTACGATGAACCGGTTTCAAACCATCACGAACATCAGGCAAGGCACGAGCAGTGATAACAGACATCGCATAATCCAAATATGACTCTTTCATTTCAGTCGTGATACTTCTCTGCATAATACCCTTTTCAGGATCTCTTGGAACTATTTCTTTGTCTTTTGAGGATTCTTTCATAAATGTAAGAAAATTTTATATTATTTATAAATTTTATATATTGGTCGTTGAAGTGCTTTCTAAATTGATATTGTTTAATTCACTTTGCAAATCCGAGAGATCTTCTGGTGGAGTCGAACTCGCAGTACTTGTGGCATTCATTTGAGCCAAGGTAATACTTGCTTGCTCATTAATTTTTGCCAGACCTTCGTTTGCATTTGAAAATATTTTTGAGAACTCCTCTTTAATTGTCTGAAATGGGCTCACCGAACTCAACTTATCATCATTATTAACACTAACTTTAATATCACTTCCACCATTTGACGAAAACCAAATCAAGACTATCACCAAAGTTAAAAATATAGAACTACTAAAAGCGATTATTCGCTTTTGATTATCTGGTTTTTGCCTAATCTGATCAAGAAATTTCATATTGATTTTAATTTTCATCTAAAACAACTATCTCCCCCTCTTTACCTTCCAAATCTTTCTTTTTGATCGTTAACTTATCAATTGGTTTTGAACTATCTGAACCAACTTCCTTTAAGAAAGTTTTCAAAGCATTTGTGCTACCGACTTCACCGTAATGCATTGGGATGATAATTTTTGGCTCTAAAGAAACGGCGATCTTATTTGCTCGAGCCGCATCAAGGACACCATCACCACCAATTGGCACAAATAGAATATCAACATCCTCAATCGCTTCCAAAAATTCTGGATTTAATTTCTCATCATTTACCGCACCTAAGAAACAAAGCGTCATTCCTTCCAAGACAACCATATACATAGTATTGATTCTTTCTTTTCCGCCATAATTTGTTTTTGAAGCAAAACCTTTAATAAACACCCCACGAGTCTCATATTCACCAGGACCAGAAATAACCAGAGGATCTTTTCCATTGTAAGATAAGTTCTCCACACCATTGAAATCAGGGTGATTAACAGTAACCAAAGCAACATCAGCAAAAAAACGGGTTGTCTTAAATTTAGACTCTTTTGAGACTGGATTAAACGCTAAAATAGTGTCTCCAAATTGAACCTTAAAAAATTCTATACCTTGTTTTGTAATTATCATAGTCGAAATTATAGCAAAAACAGCTACCCAAAGCAACGAAAAAATAGACAAAAATACATGGACAGAAATTTAATTTTATGTATAATAATCAATGTTATTAGTTAACCCGCCGAAAGACGGGAAAAGTTCAAAAAGATAACACCGACAGTCCAGCCGCCTAGTGCGTCTGAGCGTAAAGCTTTAAAGATTACCGGACCTTTTTGGCGATAACCCATGCAGAAATGCACTGGGCAAGTCCGCCAATGAAAGCGGATTTTTCATTTATTAAACCTATCCTGTTTAAAATTAACCTTACCGGAAAAATAAACAGACAATATAAATATTTGGGATATCAAAAAATAATAACGTTTTATTAGTTTAATTTTTATATAGGATGGCAAAAGTAAAAAAAGAGTTACTCGAAGAAAAACTTGCAGCTGAAGAAAAAGCAGCTAAAGCAAAGAAAGACAGCTTGATGACCAAAATCATTGCTGACAGCGTTACACCTCCAAATGTTGGAGATGTTGTTGAAGGTAAAGTTATTGGGATCGAAAAAGCTTCTGTTTATATAGACCTCCCTCCATACGGAACAGGTATTATCTACGGAAAAGAATTTATCAATGCTCGAGATGTTATCAAGAAAATAAATGTTGGTGACAATGTCGCAGCAAAGATCGTTGATGTAAACAACAAAGAAGGTTATATCGAATTATCACTTAAGGAAGCTCGACAGGCTTTGATCTGGAATGAGGCTGAAGAAGCTATCAAGAACAAGACTGTTTTGGAATTACCAGTTGAAGAGGCAAACAAAGGAGGTTTGATTATTAACTGGCAAGGTATTAAAGGCTTTCTCCCTGCTTCACAATTAAAGACTGAGCACTATCCACGAGTTGAAGACGGCGATAAGGACCGAATCCTTGAAGAATTGAAAAAATTAGTTGGTCAGAAAATTTCTGTTTTAATGATCACTGCCCTACCAAAGGAAGGCAAACTTATCTTCTCTGAGAAAAACATCGAGAAGAAAGGCAAGCAAAAGATGGTAGATAAGTATAAAGTTGGTGATGTTATGGATGGTGAAGTTACCGGTTTGGTAGACTTCGGTATCTTCGTTAAAGTTGAAGAAGGTTTGGAAGGTCTAGTTCACATTTCTGAAATCGATTGGACACTTGTAGAAGACCCAAAGACACTATTCAAAGTTGGTGATAAAGTGAAGGTCAAGGTTATTGAAGTAAAAGATAGCAAGATCTCTCTTTCTATCAAAGCTCTCAAAGAAAACCCATGGACTGAAGCTGAGAAGAAGTACAAGAAAGGCGATGAAGTAAAAGGTGTTGTTATCAAATTCAACAAGCACGGCGCTCTCGCAAGTATTGAAGAAGGTATTTCTGGATTGGTACATATCTCTGAATTTGGTTCAGAAGCTAAGATGAAGGAAAAATTGGAATTAGGCAAAAGCTATTCATTCAAAATTATTCTTTTCGAAGCTAAGAATCAGAAGATGGGATTGTCATTCGTAGACGGAGCAAAGAAATAATTCAAAAACAAAATAGACCGGAGGCAAAGCCTCCGGTCTATTTTGTTTTCTAAATGTCATTGAGTTTTTTTTCTTCTTCTTCGAGAATCCTATCCAACATCTTATTTATCGCTTTCATATTACGAAATACTGGTGAAGTTAGAAATATCGCAAAAATTATCAAGGTTAGTGTGATTGAAGCCCAGAATAAACTAACTGGGTTCTTAATAAAATAGAGATATGAATAAATAAAGACATACCAAATGAAACCCTCGATAACAAGCCAAAACCAATTTGAACGTTTCATAAAATTAAATAGTTAAGGTGATTAAATCGACCTTTATTTATAATTTATATGCTACACCTATAAAATATAATTGCAAGGAAACAATCTAGACAAAAACTTAAGCGAGGGTTTATACTTCAAATGTCTTACGAAAGCTTGTTTTCAGCAGAAAACAAGCTGAGTAGAAAAAAGCCCTGCGACGGCAGAGCTTTTAGCGTGCATTTGAAGTATAAAACCGAGAGACTATATATCCAGATTTGCCAAACGAGCGTTAGACTGAATGAAAGATTTTCTAGCCGGAACATCAGTTCCCATAAGCATATCGAAAACCTTATCAGCGTCCTGAGCATCAGTAATATTTACTTTCTTCAAAATTCTTCTTTCTGGATCCATGGTTGTTTCCCAAAGTTCTTCAGCATTCATTTCTCCAAGACCTTTGTATCGCTGAACATGCATTTTCTCAGCTTTAACAATTTCCTTGCCTTTAGCATCTTTGATAACTATCTCTTCAGAACCTTCATCCTCATCACTTTCATTGGATTCTTCAACGGGAGTTTCAGTACCAAATTTCTTTGCCTTCTCTTCCTCACTGTAAACATAAGTGATCTCTTTTCCTTTTTTAATTTTATACAAAGGTGGCTGAGCAATATAAATAAAACCTCCATCAATAAGCGGTCTAAAATATCTATAGAACAAAGTTAGAAGCAAAGTTCTAATATGGGCACCATCCACGTCGGCATCGGTCGCAATAATAACTTTGTGATATCGCAATTTATCAACATCAAAAGTATCACCGATCGCCGTCCCCATCGCCACCACCAAGTTCTTGATCTGTTCAGATCCTAACATTCTATCCAATCGAGCTCTTTCAATATTAAGAATCTTTCCTCTCAACGGCAAAATTGCTTGAGTACGTCGATCACGACCAGTCTTAGCGGTACCACCCGCAGAATCTCCCTCTACGATGAAGATTTCAGATTCTGAAGCATCTTTGGTTTGACAGTCTGCAAGCTTACCAGGCAATGTCATACCCTCAAGCGCTCCTTTACGCAAAACTGAATCTTTAGCAGCCTTAGCGGCTTTTCGGGCTCTTAGGGCCAAAATAACCTTAGAAACGATAGCTTTGGCATCGTCTGGGTTTTCTTCCAAAAACATCTCAAAGGCGGTCCCAAAGACATCTTCAACGGCTCCACGAGCCTCAACGCTACCTAATTTAGCCTTGGTTTGACCTTCAAACTGAATCTCTCTTAACTTAACAGAAACAACAACGGTCAGACCTTCCAAGACGTCATCTCCAGTAAAGCTATCATCACTCTCTTTAATAATTCCGTTTTTCTTTCCATAGCTGTTCAAAGTTCTAGTTAGAGCAGCTTTAAAACCTGTAAGATGTGTACCTCCTTCTGGAGTTGAGATGTTGTTTGCAAAAGCCACCACACGTGCAGAAATATCATCAACATATTGCAAAGCAACTTCGACTGACTTAACAGTCTCCGTACTCTTTTCAATATAAAATACATTTTTGTGAATCGGCTTCTGGAATTGATTATAGAATTTTACCAAAGACAATAAACCTCCTTCAAAATAGAAAGTTTGTGATGGTGCTTCTATCCCAGCTTCTCGGAAATAAAACACGTCTGATTCGTCAAATTTTTCGACAGATTCACGAGCGTCGATAACTGAAATTTTTAATCCTTTAACCAAATATGCTTGCTGTCGCATATGAGAAACGACTCTATTCCAATCAAAAATAACTCCTTCTTTGAAAATTTCTTTATCCGGTTCAAAAACAGTAATAGTTCCGTTTCTTTTAGTATTACCAATCTTTTTTACAGCAGTTTTTTTCTTACCTTGGGAATATTCCTGATAGTAAACACCGCCATCTTTATGAACAGTTACTTTCATATAAATAGACAGAGCGTTTACAACTGAAGCACCCACACCGTGCAAACCTCCAGACACACTATAACCATCTCCACCGAATTTACCTCCGGCATGGAGAACAGTCATAATTGTTTCTAAGGCTGAAACCTTTGTCTGCTTATGAACATCCACTGGAATACCTCGGCCGTTATCAGTAACTCGAACACGATTACCTGGCAAAAGAGCAACTTCAATATCATTGGCATATCCGTTCATCGCCTCATCACGAGAGTTGTCGAAAATTTCTGTAATCAAATGATGCAGACCATCTGGACCGGTTGTTCCAATATACATACCTGGACGACGTCGTACGGGTTCCAAACCTTCAAGGACGGTAATCTGTTCTGCACCGTAATGAGCCTCCCCTGTCTTCTTTTTATCGTCTTTATCTTTAGCCATAGTTTATTTTTGCTGTTAAATTAATATTTTTACTCAGGAATTATAACAAATATATACATCAAACACAAAGGAATATTGTGGTGTAAATATGTTGAAAAACATAGATAATATGCTACTATTAAAAACAGAAAGGAGAAAAAATGAGCAAAAGAATGAGACTGTCTGATATAAGGTACGATCAACTGGTTTTAGACAATATTGAATTGTTAAAAACAATTGAAGTCTTCCTCAAATTAGTTAAAGCTAGACACCCTGAACTTAAATAAAAGGAGATAAAATGAATGGATCTGTTCCGAACCTTATTTCTTTCAGAGTCGCTAATGGTCGTGAGATAGTCGACATCAGCCGATTCCCAACAGTTCAAAAGATGTTCAGCCGAGCTGAAGTTCCTCGAGCTAAGTCGGTTACAATCCCCTGGGGAAATATCAATGATGGTTGCGGTGGAACTTTCCTTGGTTCGAAAGTCCAGTCACCCAAAGAATTCTTTGGCAATCTGACATAAATATTTGTTTGACAGTAAATTAAATACTGTAAAATAGGCCACACACGTTGTGTGGTTTTTTGTTTTACTAAAACAAAGGTTGGACTTTGGCCTGAGTAAATTTAGACTTTATAATTATCTCACCTGCCAACCAGGCTGAGCATTGAGACTATTCGTAACATTGGTCATTACTATATTAATCTCCTCTTCAGACAAAGTATGGTCGTATGACTGTAATACTAATCTAAAACCGTAAGAAGTTTTTGCCGTACCGTCTGGAAATTTTTTAGTAAAAACATCAAATAAGCGATCTTTCATCAATAAACTTCCAGCTTCTTTTTCGATAATTGCCCAAACGGCTTCTTCAGTCGTTCCCTCGGTAGTAAAGACAGCAACATCTCTCACCGAAAAAGGATAAATGGATATCTTTTTGAAACGCATACTAGCTGGAGTCATTAGTAATTCGACATCATAAGCTGTCGGTTCTGGGAGTTTAGAGACAATTTCATCAAAGTTGAATTCGATTATATTTTTATCTTTATTCAAAACACCAGTAAGGTCAGAAATTTTTAATTCCAAATTTAGTAGATCAATAGCTTGTTTTAAAACTACTTCATCTTTTAGTAAACCCTTCACACCAGCAGGTGTCTTAACACCGATGATGAAATTTATATGTTCATCATTTGCACCAAAGACCTTACTGATCTCAAATATTTTTATTTGAGGCATAGCAACTAGTTCTGAATAACGAGCATTAAATTCTAAATACTCCGCCATACTCTGTGACAAATTATTTCTTAAGAATTTCTTTTCAGGCGCAACGGAATTCGCCAATTCAATATCGCCAGTCTCAGTAAATGTATAGCCGCAAATTTCAGAGAATCCGTTATCAGCTAAAATCTTTTTAATTTTATTCGCATAATAAAAATTCTTATTGATAACCAAAATCTCATTTTTAGTAATCACAGCGTCATCAGTTATCTTATTATAACCATGGACTTTCAAAATTTCCTCGATCAAGTCCTCCTTAATTCTTAAGTCTAATCTGACCTCAGGTATGGTAACAACAAAACGTTCCCCATTATCTGACATACGTCTATAACCAACAATTTTCCCTTTATTTGCAAAATCTTTCAAATCCTCAATCACCACAGCACCTACACGGCTAGTGCAATGAATTATTTTCCCATCGCCAAGATATAGTCCGCAATGATCTACCCCCTCAGGTACCGCTAAGCCTGGTAAGAACTCCACCGTTTTCATATGAATTTTACCAACTCCAGTATTTAGATAAACAGCATCACCGGCTTTTATGTCTTTTTCTAAAACAGGAGCACCCCAAATATATTGATCAACAGAAACTCTTGGAATCAAAACTCCGTTCTGAGCAAATAGATATGTTAAAAAAGCAGAACAGTCAAAAGATTTTGGTGATTCATATAACACACTCGCTCCCCACTTATAAGGCACACCAACAAAAGATGGTGCTAATTTTAATACTTCGTCAATAGGTTTGATTATCTTATATTCAAAATTTAATCGCCTGAAAATATTTTTTATTTCATCTGAAGAAATTTTTATTCCCAACAACTTTTCAACTTCTCCAACCGAAACACCCAACTTATATTGATTAGCCGGATTTGGATAAATATCTACCATTTCACCAATTTTAATATCTGGTGTACTTGCGATTTCAACAATCAACTTAGTTAATAAATCCATCGCTTCAAATGCAATATCCGGCGTTAGATCATTTTCATATCTTTTAGTTGCATCGGTTTGAATTTTTATTTTCTGCGCCGTTTTTCTAATCAAAGTCGCATTAAAATTAGCCGACTCTAAAATAATATTTTCGGTGTTTGAATCAATTTCTGCCAAAACCCCACCTTTAACTCCAGCCACTGCCAAAGCTTTATTATCATTTGAAATGGTTAAAATACTTTCGTCTAAAGAAACAATCTTATCATCAAGGGTTGTCATACTCTCACCAGCTTTTGCTCTTTTAATTTCTATTGTATCTCCGATTATCTTATTCGCGTCAAAAACATGCATTGGCTGACCAATCTCCATCATGACAAAGTTTGTTGCATCTACCAAGTTATTGATTGAACGCTGACCGAGATTTTCGAGCTTTGTTTTCAACCACTCAGGTGATGGACCAATTTTAATTCCTTCAATTACCCTACCAATATAACGTCGGCAGTCCTTGGAATCTTCAATGTTTATTTTTAATTTCTTAGATACTCCCCCAACATTATAGTCAACAAAATTCCGGCAATATTTTTTTGGTTTCAAATCAAGCAAAGCGCCAAATTCTCCGGCAATTCCGCGGTGACACAAAGAACTATGTGCCATATTTGGTAGAATTTTCACATCCAAAACCATATCGTCCCCGACTTTCTCCATTCCATCAACTTCTGATGAGTTCATAGTCAAAATCTCTGCCGCTTTTTCTACAGCCGGAAGTTTACCGTCAAAATATTCATTTAGCCAATTATATGATACTTTCATTATTTTAAAATTGATTTACAAACCTTAGATCTCCGGAATACACGAAGCGTATATCATCAATACCATATTTAAGCATGATGATTCGATCTACTCCGAAACCAAAAGCAAAACCTTGCCATTCATTTGAATTAACACCAACACCATTCAGCACTTTTGGATGGACCATACCCGCCCCACCAACTTCTACCCAACCAGTTCCCTTGCAAATAGGACAGCCCTTTTCACCACCATTACATTTAAAACAAGAAATATCAGCTTCCAAACTTGGCTCAGTAAAAGGGAAAAAGCTTGGCCGGAAACGAACATTGACATCTCTTTCAAAAAACTTATCAAAAAAAGTATTAATGGTGGATTTTAAATCAACCATGGTAACATTCTTATTAATCATCAAACATTCCATTTGATAAAAAGTCATTTCATGGGTAGCATCAGTCGCTTCATTTCTATAAACCTTACCAACGCAAACCATTTTGAAAGGTGGCTGCTTTCCTTGCATATAACGAATCTGCATTGCACTTGTCTGAGTACGTAGCAACTTTCTCTCCTTTTCAGTCTCAGCTTGTTTAACCCAAAAAGTATCCTGCATATCCCGAGCTGGATGATCCTTGGGAACATTTAAAGCGTCAAAATTGTAATATTCGGTTTCTAGTTCAGGCCCGTCAACCAAAGAAAAACCCATTTCAGCAAAAATGGCGTTGGCTCGGCTTATAAATTGCGACATCGGATGAATATGTCCCTTATCTGTGCTTTTTTCCATACTCCTGATTCTAGCACAAGGAGGCTATAATTTGAATAGCAAAGCCGTTGCGAATAGGCCCAAAAAATGATATTCTTTGTTTATGTTAGATGTATCGAACCTTATCGTAGGCTTCTTTCTTTTTGTATCTCTTTTCTTTGAGGTTTTTTTGTTGTTAACTTTTATTGAGAACCGTCCAGCCCTTAAAAACAAGCTTTGTGTGGATGAAAAGGATCTACCAACCACAACTATTGTTGTTCCTTGTTTTAATGAAGAAGAAAGTATTTTTGGAACTGTGGAATCCTTACTTGCCCTTGATTATCCAAAAGATAAATTAAAGATCATGATTATTGATGATGGTAGCACTGATGATTCTTGGAGTTTTATCCAAAAATACAGTAATCATCCCCAAATCGAGATTCATCGAAAGGAAAACGGCGGCAAACATACTGCCTTAAACTTTGCAATTGGTAAATCGAACAGTGATATTATTGGTTGTCTCGATGCTGATTCCTTTGTTGGACCAGAGACACTTAGGGATATCGTTACTTATTTCAGTAATAAAGAAACCATGGCAGTTATACCATCAATCAAGATTTACAATCCTGATAATATTTTAAGAAAAATTCAAAAAGTTGAATATGACTGGGGAATCTTCTTAAGAAAAATGCTCTCCTACTTGGATGCTCTTTATGTTACCCCTGGACCTTTTTCTTTTTTCAGAAAAGAAGTTTTTAAAAATCTTGGACCATATCGAAACGCCCACAATACTGAAGATATGGAAATGGCTATGCGTATGCAAAAAAATGGTTATAAGATAAAAAATTGCCACACTGCTTTTGTTTATACGATTGCTCCAAGCCAATTCTCCAAACTATTTAAGCAGCGATTGCGTTGGACATATGGCTTCCTAAGAAATCTGATAGATTATCGTATATTGTTTTTCAATAAAACACAGGGTAATCTTGGCTTTTTCGTCCTACCAGTATTAATAGTCTCTGCCCTTTCCACCCTATGGTTAGCTGGATCTTTTGTATTTAACATCGGACTCGACCTCAAAAACGGTTTCTTAAACTGGCAAGCAATAAATTTTGACCTTCATTATTTCAGATTTCCGCATGTAAACATTAGCTGGTTCTACATTAGCACTAATATTACTAGTCTTGTGGCTATAATAGCCCTTATAATCTCAATCTCCTTTGTCCTAATAGGAAGAAAATTGTCGGAAGGTAAAATCAGACCCTCAAAAGAACTTCTGTACTTTTTCTTTATTTATCCAATTATGGCTCCAACCTGGCTAGCAAAAGCTGTCTACAATATAGTAACATCAAAAACTACCAACTGGAGATAATACAATCATTGCTATGCAAAATTTAAACTGGAAAAAATATCTAATCACTTTTATAATTACAGTCGCTATTTTTTTAACAGCAATCATTTTAAGTAATTATCTGAATGATAAGAAAATAAACAATCTAAAAGATATTGAGGATAAAATCGCCACCGATATCATGTCGTCAGAAACGGAATATTCCCTATTATCAGAATCTTCATGCCAAGACCTATCTGGAGATGTATTGTCTCAAGAATTAAACAACCTGACTCAGAAACTGATTTATACTGAAAGCACTTTAAGTAAAGATAATGCGGATTTGTTAAGACTTAAGACTTATTATACTCTGCTTCAGATTAAGGACTACCTTCTTATGAAAAAAATCAGTGCTAAGTGCAATACCAAACCGGTTTTCATCTTATACTTTTACAAAACAGATTGTCCCGACTGTGAATTACAGGGATACGTTTTAACGTATTTACGTGAATTATATCCTAGCCTACGAGTCTATTCATTTGACTATAATCTGGATAATCCTGCCTTGAGGACCATGATTTCCCTTTATAAGGTCAAAAATATTGTCCCGGCGATTGTTATAAACGATAAGACATATAACGGTCTAATGGATAAGGATCAACTAACAAAAATATTACCAAAATGGTTAACTGCAACATCGACGGTGGCAACCAGTACAAAAAAATAGATATCTAAACAGATAAAAATACCCGAAAGGGTATTTTTTTATAATGACTTTTGAATTTACATAGATTGGCCATATTCCATAAAAAGCACGGTAAATTTCTTTTAAAGATGTTCTCCCTTACAGGGACTGTCCACTCATTGGTATTTTTACTTCACTTTGCATGTAAAAACCCTCAATGAGTCTTGCGCGTTGGGCCCCATCCCAACGCTCACCTGAACTCAAGCAAAAATATTTGCTTGCTGAGGTGGCCATAAAAAATACGCACTTAAGAAGTGCATATTTTGTCTGAGCCACCTCTCAGGTTTGAACTGAGGACCTATAGTTTACAAAACTATTGCTCTACCAACTGAGCTAAGGTGGCACTTTTAATTTCCAACCTCCAAATTATACACAAAATAATAAATAAATCCAGTGGAATTAATTTATTTCTTTCGGTCCATCATTGTTTTCTAAAATAGTTTTCTTGTGCGCAGAAATATCCTTTAGGAAAAAAGAGGCTCCGTGTTTATGTCTCAAAGGGTCATGATCTTTTTTCACAAAGAAATGCGATTGCTCATGATCAAATTTTCTCTTCAGATTGACTACCCTATCTCTGATACCATTAACTATTTTAAAAAATAACCAATGAGTATTGTGAAAATTTACGTATGACCAGTATAAACGAGTTCTCTTAAAAAAAGAGACAACGTATTTATCACCTTTCATCAAAAACATAGAAAGAGAGCTCTTTCTATCTACAGATAACTCCCACACTTTTATTCCAATCATCAAGATTGAAATAAAAAGAGCCAAAGAAAATATTACAAGACTAAACATAATTAATATTATTTCTCACCAATACCGAATCTCACAAATCGGCCGACTTCAATTCTTTCCCCAAATTTCTGAACATATCCTTCGATCAATCCTCTAACTGTTACTTCAGGATTTTTGATATATTCTTGCTCCATTAGAACTCGATCCTTAAAAAAGGAGTTTATCTTGCCTTCCATAATTTTAGCTTTCATTTCTTCAGGTTTGCCAGCTAATTCTTTGTCGAACACTTCTCTAGCTTCAGTCTTAGCTGCCTCTGAAATATCTTCCATTTTCAAAAACTTTGGATTTGTTGCCGCCACTTGCATTGCAATATTGTACGCCAAAGCCTTAAATTCATCGTTCTTAGCTACAAAGTCTGTTTCGCACATAAGTTCTACCAAAGCAGCCACATTACCCGTAGTGTGCGTATAAGCAGCAATATTACCTGCAGCCATTGTTCTATCAGCTTTTTTAGCAGCGACTGAAGCTCCTTTTTTCTGAAGGATGATTGTAGCCTTTGAGATATCCCCATTAGCCTCCTCTAAAGCTTTTTTACATTGCATAATAGATAGTCCAGTAGCATCGCGCAACTCTTTAATAGTTTCAGTTGAAATTGTAGACATTGTTTAAAAAATTAATCTTCTAATAACTACAAGAAATTATACTTGTTTTTGACACAAAAAGCCAATAGGAAATAGCAGAAGCTATAAACTATGAGCTAAGCCTTTAATACCTTGGCCTTCTTATAAGCTTTAACGGCTTCGTTTACAAAATAAGCAATACTTAAAACTGATGAGTCGTTGGCCACGATTGGATAATCAACATCTCTAAGATTGTTATCAGTACCACAAAGAGCAATAACTGGAACACCCATTTTCTTCGCTTCAGTAACAGCAATCGCCTCTTTCTTAGCATCAACAACAAACATTGCCTTTGGCAAATCTCTCATATTTGAAATTCCAGAGAAAAATCTATTCAAATTGTCGATTTCTCTATCAATCAATAGTCTTTCTTTTTTAGTATATTTTACAAGCTCACCTTTTTCTTTCTGTTTTGTAAGATCTTCCATTTTAGCAATTCTTTTCTTGATCTCTGCAAAGTTTGTAAGGGTACCTCCAATCCAACGGCCATCAACAAATGGCATATCAATAGATAGAGCAGAAATTCTAACAGCTTCTCGAGCTTCATTTTTACCTCCAACAAACAAAATCTGCTTGCCTTCCTTAGCTAGAGTAGAAATGAAATTTAGAGCTTTTTCCAACATTTCATCAGTTTTTTCTAGGTCGATAATTTCTACACGGTTTTTTACTCCAAAGATATAAGGAGTAGCACTGGCATGACGTCGAGACTTTGAATAACCGAAGTGAGCTCCGGCCTTAAACATCGCGTCTACCCTGTCTTTATTTACATTTTTTATTTCTTCCATATGTTGAGGTATGTTAGCAGATAAAGAGCTTTTTGGCAACATAAAATTATGAAGTTATAGTTGATGTAATTGTTTTAATTGTTATATGTGCAAATCAGGGTTTCAGCATACTGAAACCCTGATTTTAAAAGCGATTACAACAATATAACAAATTTAACAATTTCAACACCTTACTCTTCATCGTCATCCTTCCCTTCTATGGGCTTACCCGTATTTTCCGCCAAATAATCCACAATATCTCCAAATTTTTCCGCGGACATTATTCTTTCAATTCCATACCAGGAGTTCTTAACTCGATGATCAGTAACACGATCTTGCAAGACATTATAGGTCCTAATTTTTTCAGAACGATCAGCAGTTCCGATTTGATCTTTTCTTTCCTTGGCAAATTTTATCGCATCTTCTTCCTGTTTTAATTTTTCAAGCTTGGCAGTCAAAATTATCATCGCTCTTTCTTTGTTTCTGGCCTGACTTCTTTCGGCAGTTGAACGAACATCAATACCTGATGGGACGTGTAAAATTCTTACAGCGGTTTCCACCTTGTTCACGTTTTGTCCCCCCTTACCACCAGCACGACTAAATTCAATCTGTAGATCCGATGGCTTAATTTCAACAAGACTTTTCTTGCGAATCGGTAAAACAGCAACAGAAGCAGTTGAGGTATGGACTCGGCCATTTTTTTCGGTTGCCGGTACTCGTTGAACCCGATGAACACCGGTCTCATATCGCAAAGTTTTATAAACACCCAAACCTTTGATCTCAAAAGAAGCTTCTTTATACCCGCCAAGATCATTCATCGATTCATCAACTGGAGAAAAACTCCAACCTCTTGCACCAGCATAATTTTTATACATATTGGCAAGCTCTTGGGCAAACAAAGCGGCTTCATCCCCTCCGGCTCCCGCACGAACTTCAAGAATCGCTTCATTCGGAAATTCTTCTTCTTTCTTTTCTGACTCAACAATCTCTTCCATCTGTTTCCAGATCACCTCTTTTTGAGACTTCAAATTCGCCAACTCTTCTGAAGCTAGTTCCGCCATACCAGGATCACCAGCTGATAATTCAGTGACTGATTGCTCTTCTTTGTCTAATCGCAAATATTCATCAGCTAAATAACTGGTTTTTACATTATCTTTAAAATCTTGAATTGTTGACATAATATTATTATATAATGAATTGCTACTTTAATCTTCCACCAAAACAACATAAAAGCCCGACCGCTTAAAAGCGATCGGACTTTCAAATAAGTTATTTAGAAGCTTTCTTTGTAGCTGATGCCGCTCTTCGTAATTTGAATTTCTCAACTCGTCCAGCAGTATCAAGAACCTTTTCATTTCCAGTATAAAATGGATGACAGGTAGCACAAACTTCCACCATTATCTTTTCTTTGGTTGAACCAATGTTGTATTTTGCCCCACAAGCACATTCTGTAACGGCATTTGGGAAATATTTTGGATGTATATCTTTTTTCATAGTTTTAAGATTCTAGCAGATTAATAGCGAAAAAGCAATATCCAATTTCATACAACGAAATCATTCCTTGATATCTTCCAATTTCTTCCCGTAAACATACTCATAAAATGGTCCTATCCACATACCTGCCAGGAACCAAAACACAAATTCTTCAATAGGTATATTTACGAATCTAATACCGCTTAGACCTTGAAGATAAGTATTATCGACCCAAGTATTGGAAAGTAATAATATTACTAAATAAAATAACATTGATATAAACATCATAGAAACTCCAGAAATCAGAGAATCAAACAATAAATCTTTCCTTGAATAATCTAAAAATAAAATAGTTGCCATTAAAGTAGTAACGCAAGACCAAAAAGAAGTTAGGCCTGTAATTAGCAATAAATAGAACATCAAAAAAACCATAAATATCATCAATAAGATCGCAGAGAAAAAACGTTGTTTGGTTCTGTATTCAGAATAGCCATTTTTTAATAAATAATTATAAGCGATAGACATTATTCCACCAGAGGTAAAACCCATAATAAAGTCCTCAATACCCACTATTGTTCCGGTAATACTTTGTGGTTTCCACCAATCTTTTGTCCACCAAAAGTATGAGGTCAGAACGCTAATTACGCCTATTAAAACGCTTATGGAAAACATTTCTTTTCTCAAATCTTTTCTGCTTGAATATAGAGATGTCCAAATAATACAAAACGGTATCAAAGCAATCAAATATACATACTTATCGGAAATGTTCATAGTTTAATCAAATAAATAATCTGACAAAATCCTTATATTATCAATGTCCATCTTTATTCTACTTTCCAAAGGTAGCAGGCCTGGGGTTTCAGTACACATGGATATTTTTGCCAACTTATTGGTAAATAAATAATCTTCAAAGGAATTATCATGAGAGTTTATAATTAAACCGTTATCAACCTTATCGCCATATATCTCTTTATCAGTAACAATTCCACCAAAATCATCCTTCCACCGATCAATAATTTTTCGGTAAATTGGTTCGGGTTTATCTTCAAATACGTAAGCATAAAATGACTTTAGATCGACATCCTCATGTAGAGAAATAAAAACATCCATAGGCCAATTCTTAATATCATCATAAAAAACCTTTACCTCGTGATACTTTCTTCCACGAATAGACTGTGAAGTTAATTCGTTTAAATCAACACCATCATCGTCTTTTCTTTGCCTCAGATCAAAAGATGTCGGATTTATACAAGGGTAAATCCTGTAAGAAACCTTACTATTAAATAAGTCATGGGGGTTAGAAAAAATCTCCAACATACTAAGTGGTCCGGCAATTTCATAGGCCTGTACTCCAGCAACAATACACATTTTTTTGGGAGCTTCGGGGTTTACTGTTATTCGGTATAATGGATATTTTTGATCTATCTTTTCAAAATTTTCGTAACCAATAACGTCAATTTTTATCTTGTGAAGATGACAAAGTTTTTCGAGCTCATAAATATATTTTGCGTACGAGTAATTTTCAACTTCTTTATAATTTATTTTCATAATTCAATCAAAGATTATTTACCTCCCAAGATGTTTATCATCTTCTGGTATTTTGTAGCTAAGGCCATAACATCATCACCATAAAAAGCATAAGCGGATTTACTTGCATTACCCCAACCGGCTAGATATCTCAAAGCTGCCAATCTTTCAGTACTAAATGTTCCGGCAGCCGCTCCATTTTCTTTCATCAAAATACCACAGGCTACAAAAGCATCCCGAGCGTCCCATGGATTTGAAGGGATAACTGAACCAGTCAATTTTCTAATCCTGTCATTTGAAGCGTCATAAGACCAACTACCGTCAGAATTTTTTGTATATCCGGCATAAAGGACCCACGTTGAAGGAATGAATTGTGCTGGACCCATTGCCCCGCCATAACCATACCAAGGTTTTTTTGATACTGGCACACTGTCAGGATTCAAACCTAAAGCGGCGACAATTGCCTTAAAAGGCTCCGTATCTCTTGGTGCCTTCATATCAACACGCCAATTACCAGTACCGACATTTTCTCCGAGATTTGACTCTTCAGCAATGATTCCTAAGATAAGAGAAGGTCTGACACCAGTTTTTTGAGAAGCAAAATTGGCATAATCAAGAGCTTTCTCAAATGGAATCGCCGCAGATCCTTGCAAGCTAAATAACTGTGAACGAATCTGAGTTGCAGTTAAAGTTTGTTGTTTCAAAACTTGCTGATACAAATTTTCCATACCTTTTGAGGCTTTCAAAATATCATTCTTTTCCTTCTCCTGCTGTTGAATTCTCTGCTGCTCCAATAACTGTAAGTTCTTTAGCTTGGTTTCCTCGTCTCTTTTATCCTCCAATTGTGTTTTTTCATCTAGAGTCTTACTTTTTGTATCTGTAATAACAGCAAATGACTTGCTAAGTTCTTCATTAATAGAAGCAAAACTATCCAGGTCTTGAAAAAATTCTGACAAATCACTATTGGAAAAAACCATTTCAATCGTTGAATATGAATCGATTTCATTTGTCCTTCTTATCAATTGAGCTAAAGATTCTTTCTCTTTATTTAATTTAGTATTTAAACCAGTAATTTTTACCTGTTTATCTCCAATACTATCGTTTAAATTTTGAATGCTAATATCTCGAGCTCTGATATCAAGCTTTGCCTTGGTAATCTTTGCATCTAGTATTTTAATGTCTCGTGACAAAGATTCCGTCTGACCTTGCTGATCAGCCAAAATTTTCTCTTGTTTAGCTATTTCAATTTCGAGTTGGTCCAATTGGGCCTGCAATTGAGCCTTTTTTGTGGCAACATCAGAACCGCTTACTTGAGCAATGGCCATCTGACTTGGTGATAACAAAACAAAAAATGCGACCAGGGTTACCGCCGATAAAACAAGTCTTTTATTTTTAATAAAGAAAAAATGCATCCCTTTCATTGGATGCATTTTAACATAATTTACGTATAGAAAGCGAATTTACTTCTTTGCTGGAACCTCAGCTGCAGCCTCTGCACCCTCTTCACCTTCTTTAGCTTCCTTACCCTTCTTAGCAACTTCGATTGAAGATAGATCCACTGGAGCAACTTCAACAACTTCTTCTTTAGGTTCATAAACAGAAGCTACCACTTCATCAGCATCAACTTTTAAGATAACACCGGCTGGCAATTTAATTTCTTTTGCAGTAATAACACTGCTGAAAGTTGTAAGTGTTGAAATATCAACTTCAAGTTTATGTGGCAAGTCTTTTGGCAAAGCTTCAATCTCCAAATCATGAGCAACCTTAACCAAAACTGCACCGAGGTCCTTAACAGCAGGAGAAACACCGATGAATTCTAGAGGAACGCCAACAGTAAGTTTCTTACCTTTTTCGATTGCATAGAAGTCGACATGGATTGGCTGATCGGTGACAGGGTTAAGATCAATATCATGGATCAAAACATCAACATCAATACCATCTCCGGTCATGTTAATAACGGTTGATTCACCAGCTTCCTTCAAAGCTTTCTTGAAATCAATTACTGAGAGCTTGATTGCGGTAGCTGTTTCCTTCTTACCATAAAAGACAGCTGGCATCTTGCCTGCTTTTCTTAGGATTTCCAAGTTTTCCTTGGGATCTCTTTTTTCTACTTTTAATTTAAACATAATGGCAGATTATACACGAAAATACTTATAAGGCAAGAGGAACAAACCGAAGACTAAAGTAAATTTGTAAAAATCCTTAACTTCTCCTCAACGACCGCTTCCACCGCAGATACCGTCCCCTTCAAATATTTATAAGGTGCCACTTCGTCAGGATTTTCTTGCAAACCCAATTTGAGAGCATTTTTATATGCCACCCTTATTTCGGTATTGACATGTACCACTGACATACCAGCTTTAATTGCCGCCTTTATATCTTCAGCAGAATTTCCTGATGCACCATGAAGAACCATTGGAATCTTAACTGCATCCTTGATTTCTTTAATCCTCTGAATGTTTAGTGCTGGATCTTTTCCACCCTTAAGCATGCCGTGAATATTTCCAACTGCCGGGGCCAGCATATCTACTCCAGTTTCTTCAACAAATCTTTTAGCTTCTTCAGGTTTAGTCAAAAACTCCTCCGTAATTTTTACACCCTCTGGAATTCCATCTAAAACCTGGGATGACTTACCAATAAAACCAAGCTCAGCCTCCACAATAATATCTGGATTCACACCCTTGGCATATTCAACACACTGTTTAGTGACTTTAATATTCTCTTCAAAAGACAAATCGGTTGCATCAAAAATTACTGCATCATAACCAGCGTCTACAGCTTCTTTAACCTTATCAAAAGAATAGTGGTGATCGGCATTCAAAAAGATTGGGTAATTATATTCTTCGCGCAGACTTTTTACTAAAGCAACTGCTTGCTTTGTACCAATAAAATTCTGCTCACCTTCAGCGGTTCCGATGATAACCGGTAAATCCAATTTCTTGGCCGCTTCAAAAATACCTTTTAATATTTCTAGATTTGAAATATTAAAATGTCCGATAGCAATCCCTTTCTGCTCTGCTTCTAATATGTATTCTTTTAGTTTTTTCATGGGTTAATTTTACCAGATATTTGAATATAAAAAAAGCGCGTTCTTTCGAACGCGCTCCACATATTACCGTCCAGCAATGCAGGCGACAAATTTGGGAATACTCCCTGCGCTAAATATGCCTTTACCATCAGTGGCAGACAACAATATATGGCTGTTGTGTTCTGGCCGACCATCATAGATCATGACCTTAAAGCACCTCAGATTACTCTGATTAAATATTGTTCCAGGAAAGAAAATCACTCCAAATTCCAAGGATGGTGGCATGGCCATCCTAAAATCAAAAAGATAATCGCAGACGGCCGAATTTGCGACCATCATACTATCAAGAAGTGAAGTGACCTTTTTTGCGTCAACTTCCTTCCTGTAATCCCAGGCGGCTTGGTGATATTCTTCAAACCATTTATCCCAGAAAGAATCTTTAACTGGATTGAGATAAAGATTTTTCAAATCGACCACGCCAGTATCCTGGTTATACTCCACGTAACCAAGATTCGGAACCGACGGGACGATACTAGTGTCCACCTTATGTTCCTTTGGCTCAGGAATCTTTCCGCCCAGCCGAAGAAATTTCATAAATTCCTGTCCAAAGTCCGGGTTATCTTCAACACATTGTTTAGACTTATCCTCGCTCAAACAAAACAAACCCATACCGTTATCTGTTGCCCCACCCGCCTTATCAAAAAGCCGGTGTTCGATATTTAGAGCTCCCCCAGCCGATATGTGTCCATTGACCCGCACGCCATTCTTTACTCTCATCTTCCACTCACCTTTCTATTAGCCTTTCCGAACTCAGTCGGATACACCACTTTTCCTATCTTTAGCTCCGCCACTCGGCTCGGCTAAATTCAAAATATGACAAAAAACATCTGCATTAAAACTACAATACTCTTTACTAAAAGTAAAGAAAATGGCATGCGTTCAATAGAACGCATGCCATCAAAAAACCAGCTAAACATCTTTTACACAAGCAACATGTATGGGCATTTTACCCAACATCGACAAATTATCAATTGGCCATACCTGAGGCATAACCTTAGTAAGTTTTTGATTAGCCTTTCCCCAAAACATAATTCTAAAACTGAGAATATCACTAAATACTGAACCGAAGATTGTACCCGGAAATATAATCGCTCCGCCATTACAACACATCGGCATACCGAAGTCCCAATCATATGCGTAATCATGGACTGAAGCATTGGCTGCCATTATACCGCCAAGAAGTTCTTCCAACCTGGGAATATCGACATCGTCCTTACTTCTTTTTGTGGTTGCCTTCATATATTCCTCGAACCAATTATTCTCTAGAGGTTTATAGAATAACTCCCGAAGGTCGACAATTCCACGACAATGATTATATTTAACAAAACTTGAGTTATATAGAGTCGGTATAACAGGTACGATATCAGTATCTATTTTGTGTTCTGTTGGCCTGGGCAAATTTCCACCAAGCCTTAAAAACTTCAAAAAGTTAACTTCGAGATCTGGATTATCCAAACACCTTTGAGTTGCGTCTGAACTCAAACCCAATAATCCGCCATCCCCGACAATACTTCCGGCTTTTTCAAAAAGGCTGTGCTCCAACCTTAGTATTTGCCTTATGTTTGTCTGACTATTCGCTCGTTTACCAATCTGTTGTTTACTCATTTTGCTCTTACCTTCCTGTTAGTCATTCCGCTCTGCTTTGTCGGATACACCACTTTTCCTATCTTTAGCTCCACCACTCGGCTCGGCTAAATTCAAAATATGACAAAAAACATCTACATTAAAACTACAATACTTATTGTTAAAAGTAAAGAAAACAGCACCCCGTAAGAAGTGCTGTAATATCTGACAAAAAATCATTTCACCACAACATACCGAAAAACTGGCGAGGCATTGTTACGCAAGAAATCAAAATTGAATTTTTCAGGAGGCACCCGATAAACTTCGGCGAACATCATCCCGGGAGGAACACTGTTTTTTACCCATTTTTGATCATCTTCGCTATAACGTTCGACGTCAAACGGATAATATCCCTGAAGAAGCCTGAGGCAATGCTGGACAGCCGGATGTAATCGCCACAAAGGCAACTTATCAACATTTTCCAGTTGTTTTTTCAAACGTGCCAACCTTATCTTTTTTGGCAAATCTCCCCTAAAATTTTTATCTTTCTTCACGACGTCCTCCTTTTTGTTGTTGGTATGTTTAGTCTTTAGATTCAAAAGAACCTTTTTTATCACGATACAGTTTTTATTATCAAATGTAAAGACAGTAGTATTAACTAAAAAATATACATCAAATATGCTAGACTGTTTAAATGCAAAGACTTGATATACTAATTACAAATAAAAAACTAGTTAAAAGCCGAAATGTTGCCAATGACCTCATTAAAAAAGGTAAAGTTTTAGTAAATGGCGAGATTATTACAAAGTCATCTAAAGAATTTCCTGAAGAAGCGGCTATCGAGATAATCGAGCAACCAAAATTTGTCGGCCGTGGCGGACTCAAACTCGAAGAAGCTTTGGAAAAATTTGAAGTTGATCCGGCAAATTTGATTGCCCTTGATGTCGGTTCATCAACTGGTGGTTTTACAGATTGCCTACTGCAGAAAGGGGCCAAAAAAGTTTACGCCGTGGATGTAGGAACAGATCAACTATATGAAACGTTAAGAAACAACTCGAAGGTAATTTCGATGGAAAAAACTGATATTCGAAACGTTGAAATTCTGCCCGACAAAATAGATTTGGCAGTGATCGATGTCTCCTTTATATCCCTTGAATTAATCTTGGAAAAAGTCTCAAGTCTGCTGTCATCAGATGGAAAAATCATTGCCTTGATAAAACCTCAATTCGAAACGCAAAAAGATGATAAAAACAAAAGTGGAATAGTCAAAACTGATGTTCTTAGAGAAAGAGTTTTGGAGAAAATAAAGGATTTTTGCGGGAGAATCAATTTGGAAGTACTTGGTACAATAGACTCCCCCATTCTTGGTGGATCTGGCAATAAAGAATATTTAATTTTGCTTAAAAAATAAAAAGGCGGTCCGGTTTTGGCTGCCAAAACCGGACCTTTAATTAAAAAATCATTAACTAATCAATAATGAATGTTTATCAATAAATATTCACATTAAATTGATTGTTTTGCATATACAATAATGTTATTATATTAGGCATAATAGTTGTTATTAATTAACTTTTTTATTAAATGAAAATCCATCTAAAAAGATACCTGTTAGGCTGTTTGCTATTTTTTATAGTAATAATGCTTACTGGACCGATAAACTCTTTTATCTCAAAATATCCTGTAGGTAAGATGACTGCCACAGTACTTGATTCGCTTCCAATCGAAGCGGAACCCGCATATGGATTTGCATGGAATGACAACGTTGGCTGGATAAATTTCGGAACGACAACAACCCACAATAACGGTCAAGTATATATCTCAAATAATGAACTCTATGGCTATGCTTGGGGAGAAAATATCGGATGGATTTCTATGAATTGCAAAAACGAAGGTACTTGTGGTACTTCGCAGTTTGCCGTTACTCAAAACGACAGCAACGGTATTCTTACCGGCTATGCTTGGGGAGAAAATATCGGATGGATAAATTTTAACCCAGCAGGAGGCGGTGTTACGATTACAACAAATACAAGCGGAGTGAATACCTTTAGTGGCTATGCTTGGGGAGAAAATATCGGATGGATTTCTTTTTCAGGAACTTCTCCTGATTACGGTGTTTCAACAACTTGGACAAAACCAAAAGCAGCCATCATCACAAGAGTAAGCTCCGTCTCTATCAACCCAAAAACACAGACCATTAATCCTGGAGAGACTGTACAGTTTACTGCAAATGTAAGCGTCTCAGGTGGCGCAAGCAGATCTGTAGCTTGGAGTATTGATGATAACGATAACGGTACAGTAAGCAATGACGGACTATATACCGCCGGAACCACGACTGGAACATTCCATGTCAAAGTTACTTCAAATTTTGATGCCGCAAAAAATGACAGCGCAACAATTACCATTACAAAAGCTCCGATTCCAATAAAGATTTCTGCAATTATTCCAGCAAATAAAAATGTCTATGGTGAAAGTACTACGACTTTCTCAGCAACAATAAGTGGAACATCGAGTGATGATATAAACTGGTCTATCCTTGAAGGACCACTTGCAGGACATATAACACTTCATTCAGGTATATACACAGCAACCACTACCCCTGGTACCTATCACATTATAGCTACATCAGTTGCAAGTTCATCAGTCAGTGCTTCAACTTCAATTACAGTTATACCTAGACCAATATCCATAAAAATTTCGCCTAAAGACACAGAAACGCTCATAAATAAAACCGTTCAGTTTACAGCAGATGTTATTGGAACATCCACTGACGGAGTATCTTGGATTGTTGCCGAAGAGGATGCCGGCACAATCGATGAAAACGGTCTCTACACCGCACCTAAAATTTCTGGCGTTTTCCACATCATCGGTAAATCGATTGCAGATATAAGTAAGACAGATGTTGCCACGGTCACAGTTAGACTTAAAGAAATATACCACCCGATTTCAGTGACAATTTCTCCAAAGAATTCTGAAATTCTTGTTAATGGAGTACAACAATTCACTGCTGACGTTTCCGGGACATCTACAGGAATTGTCTCCTGGATTGTTGCCGATGAAGCTGGAGGTACGATTGATGATAGCGGTCTTTATACTGCACCAAATATCGCTGGAATATTTCACATTATTGCCAAATCTATCGACAACATAAATCTAGCAGACTTGGCGACAATAACCGTTAGATTAAAAACCTTGCCACCTAAGGAGGCAACGACTACTGCAACAACAACCAGCGAACAAATAAACGACTCTCAAAATCCGGTTACAGGACCAAGCACTGGAGGTATTGGAACAATTGGAAACACACCAGGTGGTGCCGGAATTAACATTCCATCAGGTGGAACGTCTTCAGCCACTACAACCATAAATAATGGCTCAAGCTCTCAATCAATAGCGACGAGCACGAATACAGCATCGCAGGCCGTCATTCAGTCAATAAACGATGTTAGAGACATAGTTGTAGAAAATGTCGCTGTTCTCGGTACGACAACAAAAGTTATAATCGCTCAAGCGAAAATGATAGTTGAAAGTCCTGTAGGATCGGTTGTAACCAAAACAGTCTCGACCGCCGGAGTTGTCGGAGGAGGTATCGCTGTCTCATCTGCAATCGCACTAAACCCAGTAGTTGCATCGGAAATATTCTTGGTACCATTCAGACTTTGGACCTTACTTCTTGGAGTTTTGGGTCTCAAGAGACGAAGCAAGCCTTGGGGAACAGTCTATGATAGCGTTACAAAACAACCTCTCGATCCTGCTTATGTCGTAATCCAAGATGAAAATGGAAAAGAGATTAACATGTCAATTACCGACCTAGACGGGCGATATGGTTTTCTAACAACTCCAGGCAAATATAAAATCATTGCCAACAAGACCAACTACACCTTCCCTTCCAAGAAACTTGCCGGCCGAAAAAGTGATGAAATTTACCATGACTTGTACTTTGGTGAAACTCTAAACATTGAAGTAGACAATGCCGTAATATATAAAAATATTCCTCTTGACCCAGATAAGTTTGACTGGAATGAATTTATGAAAACCAAGAAAGGTTTGAACAAGTTCTACTCACAACGTGACCGTCTAGTAACCTCAGTTACCAACTGGTTCTTCAGAATTGGTTTCCTAATCTCAATCATATCCTTGATCCTTGTTGCCCAGCCATATAACTTAATTATCTTTGCTTTCTACATCTTCTTGGCTTTACTTAGAAAATTTGGTCTGAAACAGAAGACATACGGTAACCTCCTAGAAAAATCAGGCGAACCATTGTCATTTGCAATCGTTAGAGTCATGTCACCAGACCTTAATGTAGAAATCTCCAGTCGAGCAGCAGACAAGATTGGACGATATTATTGCTTGGTACCAAAGGGTAAATACTACGTTAAAATTGAAAAGAAAGAAGCTGATGGATCATATGCCTTGGTTTATACATCACCAGTATTTGAAACGAAGAATGGTATTATTAATCAGAGCTTCAATATCTAAAGTAGATAATCACTGATAATTAAAAACGCCACATTTGTGGCGTTTTTAATTATCAGTGATTATTGATACAAATAAAAGGTTCCACAATGTGGAACCTTTTATAGACGCCATCCGACTTGTGAAAACTATTTCTTTTTAAGATTTATAATTCTTGCGGCTTCGCCAATAATACTGTCCACAGTCATAGAAGCTTTGATCAAGAAACTGGTTGCGCCCAATTCCAAACCTTTCTGTATGTCGCCTCTCTCTCCAAGATTGGAAAGAATCACAACCGGTATATTTTTTGTCTTATCATTTTTTCTGACCCAACTTAAAACATCAAAACCGCTCATTCCAGGCAAAAGCAAATCCAAAAAAACCAAATCCGGAATTTCTGCCTCAATAACTTGAGGAGCTGCCTCACCGGTCTCAACATATTTAACATTAGCGCCTTCCTCGATTATTTTCTTTGATACCAATCCCCCTAAAAACTTATCGTCTTCAACAATGACTATCTTGGTTCCGGGAGTAAATTTTTTAATTTCATTTTCCATGATGTTTTTAATTATACACTTTTTATAAAATCATGGCAATCTTAAATTCTCCATTAAATATGGCGTATTTATAGACAAAAAAAGCGGCACCTTTGCAAGTGCCGTTCCATATTCCATATCACCGTGATAGGTTCAGTATTTGATAACCCCATGTAGGAATTCCTTCGCCTGGGCGGCGAAACCCTTTGGATTGGCGATGCCCCAATCTAAAGTCGAATCATCAACCTTCTCCCAATCAATGTATCCAGAGCAAAGATTAAGAAGCACCATAGCTTTCATAATTTTACTGGCAGGAGAAATTGTTTGTTTTGTCGACAACTTTTTCGTCTTCTTTTTACTTTTACTATTCATAATACTCGTCCTTTCTGTTTGGGTATCTACAATTAGATATCCCTTTTCCAAATATAAAGCTACAATGTATTTTTAATAAAGTCAATATTATTTTATTAACTCTAACTTTTGCTTCCTGGTCAGTCTTTTAATTGCGAGTTCCCTCTTCAGGGCGTCATTCTTAGTCTGGTATATTTCAGAATACACCAAAACCACAGGTCGGCGCGCTTTAGTGTATTTAGCACCAGATTTCAAAGTATTATGTGCCAAAACTCTCTTCTCAAGATCATTTGTTGATCCAACATAAAGTGATTTATCCGAACACTCAAGAATGTAAATGTAATATTCCATTATAATTTAAAATTACTTCTCCAAGTCCAAAGTAAAATCAATCCTGATTTTACTAACGAAATCCGGCACGTGACTCACCATTATCATCGCTCCTTCATATTTATTTAAAGCTTCAGCAATAACTGGAATGTGGCGAAAATTGATATGGTTGGTAGGCTCATCTAAAATCAAAAGTCCGGGTCTTTCCAACACCAACCTCGCAAAAGCCACCAAACCCTTTTGACCTTCTGACAGATTCCCAATCTTTGTATTCATCATATCACCATTAATTAAAAATCCGGCCGCAATCCCTCTCATAGTATGTTCGGATTGATCTTTAGTAACTTCATAAAGAGATTTAAAAACGGTGTCCTCAAAGTTAAGCGTAGAAAAATCCTGACGATAATATCCAATTGTTATCCCCGGGGTAATATTTGTTCCCTCGGCTTCATTTTTAGCAATCGCCTCGAGTAAAGTGCTTTTACCAATACCGTTTGGACCTTTTAAAAGCAAATGCTGATTTTTTCTAAGTTTTATTTCCGTTTTTCTTATGGACGCCTTGTGATTTTTTATTGTCTTGAATTTTGTAATATGCACAATTTCTCCTATCATATCCGGTTGTGCTGGAATAGTGAAAGAACGAATAGTCTTATCCTCTTTTCTAGTATCCACTTTTTCTTCTTCAAGCTCCTCAGCTTTTTCTCTCATTCTCTTTGCCACCAAACGCATCTGGCCTCCTTTATTGGCAAAAAAGTTCGCTTTGTCTTTATTCTCTTGAATCTCTTTAGCGAGTTGGGCATTCTTTCGATTTTCTTTTTCCTGGCGAGCGACTATTTGTTCGCGCACGTCAAAATAGTTACCGACATATTGTTCGATCTTCTTCGTATAAACATCCAAATACAGGACGCCATCAGTAAAACTATTCAAAAAATCAGCATCGTGAGAAATCACCAAACAAGTCTTTTTATAATTTATCAAAAACTGAGTCAGATGCTCAATCCCCGCCTTATCCAAATTGTTTGTCGGCTCATCCAACAAAAGCAGGTCTGGGTCCTGAATCAAAGCCGAAGCTAAAAGCAATCGTGCCTGTTGTCCGCCAGAAAAGGAACGAACAATTCGATCGTGTATCTTTTCATGACCCTTAAGATTTACAACTTCCAAAATGTCATCAATTTTAGGATCAATGTCATAAACTTTATTCGGGAAACATTTTTGAAAAAATTCCCTAACGCTCAGATCAAGCTCGTCCCTTGGAATTACCTGACGAGAAAGCGCTATAGAAACACCGTTTACAATATTAATCACTCCTTCATCTGGAACAATTTTTTTCGTAATCAGACCGAATAAAGTACTTTTTCCGGCACCATTCTGTCCCATTATGGTAGTCTTAGTGCCTCGTCTAATAGAAAAATCCACCTCTGTTAGAAGGGGGTAATTTTCTCCGTATCCAAAAGACACTTTTTCAAACCTTAATATGGATTCATCTTTAGCCATTTGTCCATAGAATATACTTCATTTTTGGGAAAATAGAAAGGGGCATCAGATAAATCTGATGCCCCGTAAGCATATACCGACTCAAACATTAAGCAAACATTTTTGTATCTGGCAGTCTGAAACCATCTTTCTTTAAATCATCCCAAGCACTTGGATGACCAAAAGCGGCATCCAAAAGACGTCTCTGGTTGAACGTTAGAGATCTTAATGACCCACTTCTTCCACCTTTTCCACCGGTGGAATAAAGACCGATCATATTGAATCTCAATCTCTCCCAATGTCCATTACGAATAACATCGGGACAACTTGTCATAAAACGCCACCAGTGACCTTCACCGTCTTCGAGATTTCCAGTCTGCATGATAGCCAAAATCTCAACTTCAAATTCTTCGACAACACCCTTTTTGCTTCTAACCTTGAACTTCACCCTCTGAGTGTCTTGCTTCCGAAATGAGATAGCAACTATAAAATCAAACTTCGACGGCCCACCAGTGATCTCAAACATTTCAGTTTCCATAAGGAACCCCTTTTTCTTAAACTTGCTCAATTAAATAGGGAGAGCATTACCTCTTACAAGTCGTATAAACAACCTGCGTTCTATCCATACCAGATAGAAAATACCTGATAAAAGAGTAACTCTATAATTAAATAATGTCAATGCTAACAAAAAATCTCGCAATTAATTGCGAGATTTTTAGCTTTAAACTATTTGTTTAGGATAGCCCTGGTTGCCGGACCAACTGAGCCAACTTGTTCAAGTTTATAAGCTTTCTGAAGTTTCTTTATCGCAGCCACAGTTAAATTACCATAATAACCTGTTGGCGATACACTGAGATATCCGAGCTCCTTCAATTTTTTCTGTAATTCCGAAACCTCGTTTCCATTAGAACCTAATTTCAAAGCTTTAGTAAATTTATACTTCACCACCAAGAACGGCAGAATGACAGTTTCATTTTTTGCCTTGATAATAATCCCCAATGAAGCACAAATGTTTGCCGAAGAGCAGACAGAGATTGTGCCTTCCCCAGCAATCTTTCCTGAAATCATAAGCGTGCTTCCGTTAACATAAACGCCTATCGATTTTTCGTTTGAATTATAAGAAACATAGTAACCGGTTCCGGAACCACCATAAACACTGACATTTGAAACATCCCCTACTTTTATACTCACAGAAGTTTGACTAAAAGTTACTGGAACGGAATTTACATTGCTAGAATTAGAATTGCTTACGATGACATAAAGCGTATTACATTGACCACCAGTCTGACAAACTGAAATAGTTGCGGAACCAACGACAAGTCCAGATAGCACAAGACTGTTTCCACTCACCGAAGCGGAAACGATATTAGCATTTGAATTATTTGAAATATAATAACCACCATTACCGGTCATATAAACGGCTGAGGTTTGGTTAGTATTTATCGAAACATTATTCTGACTAAATGTAGGTTGTACCCCAGAAATCACTGTGCTTCCAGAAGTAACAGTCACGTTCAAAACGACACAACCACCAGCTGATGAACAAACCGTTGCAGAAGAGGACCCTGCGCCAATACCAGTTATTGTGATTGTGCTACCATTAAGACGATATTGCGCAAAAGTATCATTACCTGTCGTAAGATTTATGGCACTATTCTGAATAATAGAATATGGAGCTGTTCCACCTGAAATATTGATACTTATCACCTGTCCGACAGTCAGGCCAACGCTGGTTTGACTTAAAGTTAGAACTCCATTAGAAGCAGCTACAATTGTAGCAGTAATTATTCCGCACTGGCCAGACGGTGCGCAAACAGTAATCGAATCGGTGCCTGGATTATTTCCGTAAATCGTAATTGTACTTGTAGAAATATACGTTTGAGCAATTGTTGAATTGGAATTTGAAGAAACGAAATATGTGCCATATCCCCCGTTAATATTCACAATGGATGTACTATTAGTATAAACCGTCGGATTACTCTGACTGAAAGTAAGACCAGTACCTGAAGATGTGTAGGTACCAATAGATGCATTAACAACACCGCAAGAATTCATATCGGTTGAACAAACTGTAATAGTCGATGAACCGGTTGTACTATTGGCATAGAGAGTAAGTACAGGACCATTTAAATTCGTACCAATAACATTTGGGCTTGAATTATTTTGCACTTGATAAAAACCATTTCCCCCGGTTATGTTTATCTGAACATTCTGACCGGAAATTATTGAAGTATTATTTTGGCTAAAAGATAATCCCTGTGACGAAGCTGCTTGAGTAACAATATACAAACTGGCGCAATTATTATTTGAAGTAGAATTAATTACACAAATATTTGCCGTAGTCTGACCAGTACTCAAACCGACAACAGTTATCTGATTACCATTAAAAGAAATGTTTGCAACTTGAGGGTTAGTACTCCCTGAAAGATATAGCGCATTTGAACCGATATTTCCTCCAGTTACTGTTAGTGATTGACCAACACTCAAGACAAGGCTGGCCTGGTTCAAAGTTAGACTAGTGGTCGCTGTAGTGTTTGAAGCGTAAGGCCAGGTAATATTAGCGGAGCTTTGGCTATTGACCGTCACGGAAACGACACTGTTTTGGGTGATGCTATATTGATTCAAATCAATACTGCCGGAAAAATTGCCGCTAGAATTAGTGACGCCGATTGAATGAACCTGTGGTCCCGAAGCTATGGTGGAATAATAATGAAGAATCACTCCAGAATTCACATCGCCAATAACACTTACCTGCACTAACCCGCTATTATTCGGATCGATAGCGATTGAAAGGGTTGGTGTCATTGCAAAAACCTTGCCAACGAAAGAAATAGAAACAAAAATCAGCGACACTAAAAATATTTTTTTAAACAATTGCATATTATTTACAAATTATGATTAATAAATTTAAAAAGTTTTCAGAAAACAATCTTTGAAACTTATGAAGGAATTATAACACATCATTTGAACGATTTTTAGCAATAATCCACTTTTAAATAAAGAACATTTTGACAACTCCGACAAAGGTGTTCAAAAAAATTTTCTTGCACCTGAACTATTTTCATAAACGTATATACATATGCAGATATGACAATATCAGCATTTAAAAGATAAATTAGATAATTTTATGAAAAATAATAGAAATATCATCATTGTTTTACTTTTAGTTTCAAGCTTTGCTGCAGTAACAATACCAGCATTTGCTGACACAAATTCAAGGTCAAACCAAGCACCAAGAAGTAATATGGCCAGAATCGGGAGCCAGAGACCAAATCCTGGTATTTTAGGCACTGTCTCGTCTATAAATGGGAATGTTCTGACAATTAACAGTAAATTAGCAAATATTTTTGGCAAAAAACGAGCAACTACTACCCCTCAAATTACACCGATAACAAAAATCTATACTGTTGATACTTCAAATGCGATAATATTAAAAAATAATGCGATAAGCTCAGTTTCAAATATCGCTATTGGAGACACTGTCGTAGTACAAGGAACAATAACAGGGACCAGCATCACAGCGACTACCGTTCGAGATAGAATCATGATGGGCGGACGTGGCAATATTAATAAACCACAAACAAATGCCAAAACTCCGCAATTCCAAGGTAACGGCCAGCCAATTATTGCTGGTAAAATTGCGACAATAAATAGCTCAACTGTCACAGTCACCAATTCAAGCAATATCACCTATTCAGTAGATGCTACTAATGCAAAAATTTCACAAGGACCGAATACTGTTTTAATATCAAATCTCAACATAGGTGACAACGTGGTTGTTCAAGGTACAGTCAACGGAACTTCAATCATCGCCTCGTCAATCATTGATCAAGTTCGACCAGTATTAGCGACAACTACTGCCGAACAAAAGTCACCTCAAAGGCAAGGCTTTCTGGGTAGGATTGGAGGATTCTTTGGTCATTTATTCGGATTTTAATCTACTACACAAAAATTTAGTGATCAAAGTAAAAAACCACCTCACGAGGTGGTTTTTGTTTTGATTAATCAAATAAACATAATTCTTATTAAAGTCCATATGAACTTAAGTCTACATTAACACTGTTTATTGTCGATTGAATCATTTGCTGGGTCCAAACATAACCAAGCCAAAAAGTAATAATCGTAGATAAAATCAACAAGATGGATGCAGCCTCACCAATTTTCTTAGCTTTTGGATCGCTTGATCTAAAATATTTCAACCCCGGCCATCTAGTAATAAAAAGAAATAGTATTGAAGGAAGAATAATACTGAATGCATAAATTCCAATCTGTTTACCGATAGAAGTCGAAAGTGGTTGCGTATTCAAATTTGTACCACAGTTAGGACAAAAATAATAAGTAGGCAAAATTGGCTGATGACAAACTGGGCAAAGGCTAACAGTAGGGCTAGATGTAGATGATATATTTTGTTCCATAATATCTATATTATATCAAAATTATGCACTAATAGGAATGTAAATTACTCTTTAATAGGAAAATTCTGACCGTTTATGTCTTTTGCGCCATCTGACGCAAGAAACAGTATCTTTTTTGCCACAGACTCAGGCTCGATTAATTTATTTTCTTTCTTTTCCAACTCTTCTTTTGGTGCCGTCAACCAATAACCAACCCTGACGGCAGATGGTGAGACGGCATTTGCCCGTCCCCAAGGAGCCAGCAGTTTGGCATACGCCTGAGTTACGTTTACCACTCCGGCCTTTGCGGCAGCATAAGAAATAGCATCATATTGACCATCCTCAGAATACCTTGACGAGACGTTTACCATAATTCCATTTTTTTGCTTTTGAAATATTTCAATGACATATTTGGAAACACTCATCATTGAGATCAAATTCTGCTGAAATGATTTTAACCAAATCTCGGATGACCCGTTCCACTCATCACCATTAATATATCGTCCAGCATTATTGACAAGAATATCTATTCTGCCAAATTTTTTAGCAACCCCATCTACCATTTGCTTGGCTTCGTATTCATTTATTAAATCAGCCTGAATGGAAATCGCTTCTCGACCCATTTTTTTGATCTTTTCAACGACTGTATCTGCACCGCCTTTATTATCTTTGTAAGTAATCGCAATATCAGCGCCATTTTCTGCAAACATCAAAGCTGTAGTTTCTCCGATCCCGCTTGACCCTCCAGTGATTAATACGATTTTATTTTTAAACATATTATTAATTTAATGCTTTACGAATCAAGTCTCTAACTTTTAGTAAATCTGCTTCACTGGTCGGTTCCCTATCGCCCGTACGATATAACATGCTCCGAGGATCATATCCAAGAAGACCAGTATCCCCTTCTTTACGCGGAATAATATGCAAATGAAAATGAGGGACGGATTGTCCGGCCAACTTTTCCTGATTCCAAACGCAATTAAAACCCTCAGCACCATATGCAGACCGAAGAGCTGTCATGATTTTCTCAGCCAAATCCAATACGGCTAACTTTTCTTCCTTGGTTAAATCCTCAAGTTTTTTGGCGCATCTTTTAGGTGAAATCAAAGTATGACCTGGTGTGATGGGAATGTTCGTTGGAAATGCCCAAACCAAATCGGTTTCAATAATTGCTCGTTCTTTTATTTCTGGTAAGGAACAATAGACGCAAGGTTTGTTATTTTGTTGAGGTGAGGTTGTGGACATATTTAATTTTTTAAATCATTTTTACTTACCATTATTATCTTTTTTTTCACCCCACTGCCAACGAGGTTTCTCACCTTTTTTATAAGCAATACATACTAATAAACCAGTAATAAAGAATATTCCTATTACACATAGAATCAAATTATATTCAACAGTTAAGACTAAAGGGATAAAAAGGATAAGCCATAAAAACAATACAAGCCATCCCTCCCAAGTCGATGGAGTCCACCCGTATCCATAAGTTTTATTAACAAACCAAACTTTACTATTTTTCATTTGAAGAATTAAAACGTCCTGTTTTTAAAAATATCTCGTACGAAATAAACCATTGTGACTTTGCTGCGGATCAGGGAGTCTCAATCATTACATGATCGGTATAGGTTTCCCATTTTTTCAGATGAGTACATCTTCAAAAATATGGGAGAACCTTTTCGAGTCCCTGACGTGAATAATACCATTATTCACTACCCGCAGCAAAAAAATAAGCCTTTTCGGCTTGTATTTTTTGCTGGCCAACTCGAGCTGGAACCGTGGTCGGTCAAGCCCTGTTTGGCGGATTAGCTTGATTCAAGCATAACATAACGACGCGTCATGAGCTATTCAAAATAGTGACAAAAATGACAACAGATTCGGCAAAAGGTTACATATACCTGTTATTTTTTTAATATAGGAATATAATATCTTACGAATTTAGTACTTTAAAAAGCCGGTGGGAACTACTCGGGTACTGTTGCTTTCCACTAAGAGATCAAACTATCCTCCTCCCCCTCCTTAGGGCTTATATGAGCCTTGAGGTGGGGGCGAGAGTGTCGATAGTCCCTTAGTTTACAAGCATTAATTATCGAAGTAACGATATGACAAAACCATTGCATACTGGAGAGAGGGTTGAAGATTCTGGAATTTACAGAGTCAAAGGAACCCCGTACGAAATCATCCTATCAAAAGGAGATAAAGTACCTCCATATGATAAAGAAGCTGCCGATGTTGTCTTGGCCCGCAAGGTCAAACATCCTAGACAGTAATCTGTGGTGTAGAGTGCAAATTAAAAAAGCTCTATACTTGTCCCACTGGCCTTTTAGGGTATTAAAACTATTTTTTACCATTCTTCTTATTCAAATATATTTGAATAAGCTTACAAATAACAACATTCATTTTTGAAACATTATTCATTAATTCATTAAGATAGTTTTCTTTTTCCGTCGGACTTAGTTTTAAATGTTCTACTAAATAACCTTCGATAGCGGCATCGGCATAGAAAAATCTCGTTGATTCCATTGTATTGCCGATAGAATAGAAGGCTTTTTTATTTGATTCATTCGGTTCTTGTTTATAAAATTTATTTTTGAAACCTTTCACCAGCTCATCACCAGAAAAATTATAGTGAAATACAATATCACTTCTTATTCTGGCCATTTTACGAAAAAAGCTTTCTTTACCTGAAGATTCATCAATTACTTCAATTAATTCATTCCAAGAATTTTTATCTTTTTGATCTAATGATTTTAGTAGTAGTTGGAAACTAATTGTCCTTATAGTTTTTAAATTATTCTTAAGGAAGACAAAAAATTCAGAGGTCATACCTATAAGTAACCTTTCGATATGTAATCTTATTCCAGAATATTCACCAGAATGGACATTCGGCTTTGGGTCAATTGGAGTTTCATAGACACCTCTTATTAACACATCAAAAGATATTAATCCTTTTAGGTCATTGTATATCAAACTTAATACCAGAAAAAAATTATCCAAATCGCCAGGCTCTTCTCTGGCGATAATCTTACCTGGTGAGATTTCACTAAGAGTTCCTGGGTATTTTTTTAAGTTGTTTTTGGAGTCCATTTTTTTAATTATTTACGATTTGTCTGTTGTAAATAAAAGTGTAACGTAGTATTAACGCATAGTCCAGGATAAAAGACTTCACCTTCCAACATTTTGATATATAATACTAAAATGATTAAAAGATTATTTTGGACCGATAGTACCCAGACAGAATACAGCTTTTTTAAGCGAGCTGAAAATGAGATCTACGGCTTTAAGTTTCTAGGTATTAAAACCACTCAGGCACCTACTAATTTTAATTACGAGAAAAGAATTGATGAAATGATCACCGAATTAAATAATACAAACAAAAAGTCCTTGAATTTTGAAATGCCAGCTTGTCTTGAAACTATACAATATGATAATGAAAAAGTCTTCTGTACCTTTATCCTCCCAGGCCCGATAAATCAGACCTTTAAGATTCAAATTGATTCGAGGGACGCCGCGAAAGCTGGGCAAATCGGTTTAAATATCAGTTTTAATATAAAACGATTGACTTGAAATCAAGTTGGTATATAATAGTAGCAACAACTGAATATCTCGCTGACAACCGTGCTCCATAAAAAGAGATAAACGACTGTCGTCAACCAGCCCGCTTCGGGCCTGGAACTGACGTCAGTCGTTTTTTGTTGTCTAAATTTTTCAGTTAAGGTCGATAAATTTACAAAACGTTAATTAAATTAATATTATGACAACAGAAAAATTGTTTTGGCAGACAGAACGCCGCAAGGTTAAGGATTTACTACCTTACGATAAAAATCCGCGAATTATTAGCGACAAGCAGATGGCAGATTTACAAAGAAGCTTGAGGAAATTCAATCTCGCCGAGTTGCCGGCCATTAATCTCGATGGCCAAATTGTAGCTGGCCATCAACGCATCAGGGCCTTAATGCTTCTTGGCAGATCCAACGAAGAGATAGAGGTCAGGGTTCCTTCCAGACAACTAACCGAACAAGAGTTTAAAGATTACATGCTAACCAGTAACCGCTCGGGCGGAACCTGGGATTGGGACATACTTAAAATCAACTTTGATCTGGGCACCCTGACCACAGCTGGTTTCGATGACGTTGATCTCAGTAAGATATTCGACGAGGATATAAAACTGCTAGAGGATGATTGGAACGATGAGGCCGAAATCAAGAAGATTAAACACACCGACATCAAACCAGGCCAGATGTTTGCCCTGGGTCGCCACCGACTCATTTGTGGCAGTGCTCTCGATCCTCAGGTGGTCAATAGGCTTATGGGCGACATCAAGGCCGACTTGGTCGACGATGATATACCATTCAACATCGACCTTTCATACGACAAAGGTGTTGGCAACAAGCGAAACTTTGGCGGAACAACTAATGATAGTAAGACAGATGAGGAATACAAGATTTTTGTCAGGACAATTATTCAAAATGCCCTGGCGGTAACCAAATTGGACGCGCATATTATCTTCTGGTGCGACGAGCGTTACGTCTGGTTACTGCAAACGCTTTACAACGGATTAGGTATTAACTCGAAAAGACTGCTTATCTGGATCAAAGATAATGCGTCACCCACACCAACTGTAAGTTTTAACAAAGTCACGGAATATGCTGTCTATGGAACTATCGGGTCCCCATACTTGGCCAAACAAGTGACCAATCTCAATGAGATCCAGAATGACGGAATGACAACTGGTAACAACTTACATCAAGAAATTACCGACCACTTAAATATCATGTTGACCAAACGATTGCCGAGTAATCAGTATGATCATCCGACCCAAAAAGACCCGAGTTTGCACTATAAAGCTATTAGACGCTGCACTAGGGTTGGTGGTGTGGTTTTAGATCTGACTGCGGGTTCTGGTAGTATCCTCATCGCCTGCGAACAAATGCAACGTACCGCCTACCTTTGCGAACTGGAACCGATCTTTTGTCAGGTGATTATTAATCATTATGAAAAAATTAGCGGTCAAAAAGCTGCCCTAATTAAATAACCTTATGAAAAAAGATAAAACTAAAAACATCTTCTTAGGGCATCTCAAAACTTTCCCGATTGTACTAGGAGCTTGTGAAAAATCTGGTCTATCAAGAAATTCAATTTACCAGTGGCGCAAAAAAGATCCTGATTTTTGTCGTGAGATGGACGAAGCTTTGGCTGAAGGCGAAGATCGAATCAATGACTTGACGGAAAACCAATTACTTACCCTTATCAAGGAGAAAAATTGGTCAGCCATCGCCTTCTGGCTCAAACACAGAAACCCCAAATTCAAGGAGAAGATCGAAGTAACCACTAGAATCGAAGATTCAGGTATCCTCACCCCTGAGCAAGAAGCTTTACTAAAAACCGCGCTGTCATTGGCTTTGCCAAAAGACAACACTAACTTATAAACTAATGACAAATAATACACACCAAGATTTTATTGATCAAATGATCAAAGATAAGAGATTCAGATTAAGGGTAGTTCGGGAGAGTCATTACTGGTTTTTCAACTACTATTTCTCTGATTACGTCACCTGCCCAACGGCCGATTTCCAAAAACAAATCTTCGCTTTAACCGAGGATGAACACATTCAGAATTTGCTAATCACTGCTTTTAGAGGTTCTGCCAAAAGTTCGATCGTTACTTTGAGTTATGTCATCTGGTCAATCTTGGGCCGTCACAACAAGAAGTTTCCTTTGATCCTTGGTCGAACACAGGAATCAGCCCAGGCACATCTACAGAACATCAAATATCAATTTGAAAATAATTCACGTTTAAGAGCAGATCTAGGCCCCTTCAAGGAAGAGTTGGGGCCTTGGGGTAGTAAAATGTTATCCATGCCAAACTACAACGCGAAAATTGCTACTGCTTCTACCGGCCAATCAATTCGTGGTATTCGCCATAACCAATATAGACCTGATCTACTTTTGGCGGATGATGTTGAAGACAATGATTCGGTCAAGACGCAAGAAAATCGAGACGATATGTATCGCTGGTTTACGAGCGACGTGATTCCCGCTGGCGAACAGAATACCAGATTAATTTTCATTGGTACGCCACTTCACTACGATTCTGTCTTGATGCGTATTTCCCGCGACATTGAATCTGGTAAAATACCGGGGAAGATTTGTCGTTTTCCATTTCTTAATGAGCAAGGAGAACCGCTATGGAAAGAGAAATTTCAGACAGTGGAAGACGTCAATCGGGAACATAACAAAGTATTGAGCGAAACAGCCTGGCAACGCGAGTATCTTCTTAATCTGGTCACCGACGAAGAACAGATTATCGAGCCAAGCTTACTGGTCTATTACGACCAATTACCCGAAAGAAGCGCTTTTGGAAATTACCGCTACAGTATGATGTCCGTCGATCCCGCCGTATCCGAAAAGGAAACCGCTGATCGGACAGCGATTGTCTTCGCTGACATTTTTGATTTTGGCGACCAAGTGAAGATCTATATTAGTTCCAGAATCAGCAACAAAAAGATGAGATTTGCTGAAATTATCGATTTTATCAAAACAGAGATTCAAGCTTATCAAAATGATCGTCTAATACTTAAACCGGTCGTTGAGGTAGTCGGAGCTCAAGGTTACATTATTCAGCAATTGAATGATGTTGGAGTTAACGCAATTAGTTATCATCCACACACCGCCGACAAAGCGGAACGGTTGATCGGAACAACTAGTTACATCAAAGACGGTCGAGTCTTGTTTCCTAGATATGGTATCGACCTGCTAAAAAATCAACTATTTGGTTTTGGTTGCGAACGGCACGATGACTTGGTTGACGCTTTCAGTATGTTGGTTCACTCGGTTATGGATTTGGAAAGGGCTAATCCAAGAATACGGGTACCAGCAATGGAACCAGTTAGGTCGTTGACTAGAGAACAGGGTGAAGAAAGGGCTGATAAGAAAATCAGAGCAGAAAAAGAATATGAGCGATCTAATTATAATCGCATAATGGGTGCAACCGTAAGACATTACAGAAGATATTGATTTCTATCTAATAACTAGATAACCAAAAAGGTTAATAATAATCTTCAACCGACACCTGATAACTTGAGTTAATTGGACCCATGTCTAAATAATATTCTCCAGGCTTTTTATCATATGCATAAGATATGCTATTAAATGTCGGACAAGGTACATCGCTAGCAAAAACTTCAGAATCATAACCTGAAACTGGTTTTACCATACCATATAGGACACTTGTGCGTGTACTTTCAACAATAGATGAACAACTATAAGTAATCTTCCATTTATCCCCAACTGTTTTAAATGAAGTGGTTTTTACATCAGTATTACCACTATATGTAAAAATACTATGCCAAGTTTTTGGTTCACCAACCAAAACTGTATTTATACAGTTTTGTGTTATAGATTGATCTCCAGATGTAACTTTTACTGAAGCATTTTTAACACCAGATGTTAAATAATTAATATCAACAGCAGAGCTATTTCCCGATAGATTGTCAGATCCTGACCATAAATACGAGTATTGACCATTTCCACCAGATATTTGTGTTGACCACGTAATTTTTTGATTAATATCTGCTGGACTCTCGGAAGCAAGACAAGAAACCACCAGTTTTGGATTAGTCAATGAAGTTTGAGTTACCGATATGTTTGATGGTGTAACCGCTTTGGAAATTATACCCGCTGGAAAAATCGTCTGTAATGACTTATCGTCGTCAGTACAAATCAATATAGAATTGCATCCGTCTAATCTATTTATATTAATAACCGGAACAATAACAGTACCGTTTGTTGAATATTTAGTAAACGAAGTAGTTTTTTCTATCGTACCATATGCAATAACAGCATTTAGCTTATTTACCGAAGAAACTACTTTTTGGTAATTTATTGAGCTATCAATTTCCAACATAAACTGTTGACCTGGGGTTGACGGGTCTGAACTTATTACTGAAATATAATTTGTATCACCACCCCTATCACCAGCAGCGAGAAAATCTGTAACCGTACCAGTAAGTTTCACCTTTGTGCCAATATAATATGGTGGATTTTTTAGAAAATCTTTTGGTATAGATAAATATGATGACCAATTAATTGATATTGGAGTCTGTGGTTTTATGGTTTGCGTAACTTTTTTAACCTGGGACGTTATTACACTAACAGGCGTACTTGTTGGTAGGCTTTCTTTATTATTGTTCTGTATCTGGTCTGCGGGTGTGTTTAAAGATGAAGATGAACTCGGACTTTGACCTGATATTGATGTGAAAAGTAAATAAATAGAAAAGATAAATAAACCAGCAAGTATAATTCTGCCTTTTGTCCATACATAAATTTTACCACGACACTTTGGACAACGAGTAGCTCCTGAATTTATTTCTTCTTTGCAGTGCGGACAAGTACGCTTTTCGGTTGAAGAATTTATTTTGGTCTCGACTTCGTGAGACTCATTTTGATTATTCATGTTAATCAATTATTTGTTTAATAAATATTTTAGAGATAGGTAACAAAAAGCCTATCACTAGGAGGCCTTTCGGCCACGTACCAGTTTCCCGATACGACGACATGAACGCCCCAATGATAGGTTCTTTGTTCATGTCGTTTTGCAACCATATCCTAATTTCTCAATTAGGGGTTAGGTCGACTTTTATTCAATTGTGTACACATAATAGCTCTTTTTCAGCTATTACTCAACCTATCATATCGCAGTTCGATACATCTGCTAAGCCTGATACGCGACCAGGTGACGTTTTTCTAGTTCTGCATAGCTTAGCAAAACGGTTAGTTCTGTCATTAATTAATATATGCAAATGCAAGCAAATGTTGGATTAATCGGCAATATGGCGGTTATTCCAACGATTAAGATTAAATACGTTCTATATGCTCGTAAATCAACCGAATCCGAAGAGAGGCAAATTCTCTCAATTGATTCCCAGGTTAAAGAAATGCTTCAATTGGCCGAACGTGAGAATCTAGAAATAGTGGATATACGACGTGAATCACATTCAGCCAAAGATTCTGGTCAAAGACCTGTATTTAAAGAATTACTAGAGGATATAAGGAGAGGAAGATACAACGGAATACTAACCTGGGCACCTGATAGGCTTTCCAGAAACGCTGGCGACCTAGGATCACTAGTAGACTTAATGGATCAAAAACTTCTTTTGGGCATTAGGACTTACGGACAGACCTTTACTAATTCACCAAATGAAAAGTTCTTATTAATGATTCTATGTTCTCAAGCTAAACTTGAAAATGATAATAAAAGTATAAACGTTAAACGCGGACTTCGAACTAGATGTGAAATGGGGCTAAGACCAGGTCCAGCAATTGTGGGATATATAAATGAAAGACATATGGATCGCAAGTGTCAGGTCATTGTAGATACGGAAAGGGGTCCGATAATTAAAAAGATATTTGAGAAAGTGGCCTATGAGAAATGGAGCGGTCGCAAGATATTTAATTGGCTCAAATTCGATATTAACTTCAAGAGTGTAACGGGTAATAAAGGACTGACTCTGGGCAATATCTATATGATACTTCAAAACCCCTTTTACTATGGGGTTTTTGAATACCCGATCAAAAGCGGTAATTGGTATACTGGAAAACACGAACCGCTTATAACCAAAGAGTTATTCGACTTGGTTCAACAGCAAGTTAAAAGTCAGTTTATTAGACCAGAGAGTAAGGAGTTTGCATTTACCAAACTCATGACCTGTGGCTTATGCGGTTCAGGCATTACGGCCGAGGAAAAATTCAAGAAACTGAAAAATGGTGCGGTAAATAGGCATATCTACTACGGGTGTAGTCGATCGAGAGATAAAAATTGCAAGGGTGGGTATATCAATGAAGTTGATTTGGTTAAACAGTTTGGAAAATTAATCGAGAGTATAGACCTTGATGAAGTTGGAATAAAGGAAAAGATTAAACTAGAAGTCCAAAAAACTAAAAGGTTTATGAGTATAATGTTCAATCAAGAAGAAGATATCGAGGTGAGAGATATTGATATGCGTAACTACGGAAAATATATACTAAAATATGCTTCAAATCCTGAGAAGAGGGAGTTGTTGGGATGTCTAAGTGGTAAGATTATTCTTAAAGATAAAATTTTAGAACTGGATAAATAATCTCTTATTTTTATAACTAGTTTACTGACCAGCAGATTGCTCAAGGTTATGCCATTCACTCGGATTAATATTCAAAACGTGTTTATATGAGCTAACGATCTTTTTAGCTAAAACTTTTTCTTTCTCTAGTTCATCGTAATTTATCTGCCTTGTCTGGCCATAGCCTCCATCTTCTTTTAGGTCTTGAGATAAGATTGTATTTTTACTACAAAGATCGAGATATTCGTGGTAGTCTTTCTCGGCCTCTGGAACAGATTCCCATTGATTATTACAATCACTACAATAAAAAGAATATTTATTGTAGTGATGCTTAAAGGCTGGTTGGCCTTCTAGCTTTACTCTAGCAAAATTAAGACTAGAGACTTTAATATTTATTGATCTGCATTTTTGACAAGTAATCATAAGTTTAACTTTTAGGCAATAAATCCCATAATTTCCAATATGGGTCGCCATTTCCTACTCTAAAACCCTCTTTAAATCTGCCTTGTATTTTATAGACCTCATCTTGGATACATGCGGCATCAGTCCATGCAAGTTTTTCATCAAAATATTTATCTTTTGAGAAAGAATACTCTGAAAAGAGGTTACCGATTTCAACATTAGCATCTGGGGATGTATAAACAACTGAATCCACCCAATAATATTCGTACACTTTTGGACCAGTTGGATTAATACTACACATAACGATCGGGCTTTCAAGTAAAATGATATTGACGGAAGCTCTATGCGCTTGAAGATAATAGTTTAATCTTTTTTCGTAAGCCCCCACTTCATCCCTGGTCGGTTTTTCAGCAAATGTATTATTCATATTTTTTTCTTTTATTCATAAAAATGTCTAAGACTGTCTCTATTCTTTTTAGAAGTTCATCATAAGTCACAACTATAACGTCTTTTGAATTATTCCTGAAAAGTTCAAAAGATTTCAGATGATCTTTTTTCAAATTTGAAGTTTGACCAGCAAGAACAATACAAACTGGATTAAAAGAATTAATCTCCGCATCCTTTACTACGCTATTGTACTCTTTTTGGAGTGTGTCTTTTTGATCAAGAACTTGATTGATTGCTCCACTGAGTTCTTTGCTAATTGAGAACACATCAGGTTTTCTATATGGCCTATCAACCACCAGAGACGTCTTGTGAGTTTTTATCTCTATAATAACGGCACTTCTGGAAAAACTATTTTTGTATATAAAATCTGCAACTTTTCCTTTTTGATTATTTATATTTTTACCTCCAAGATAAGCTTTATCTGTAAAAAACACCATTGGTGAAGCAAACATTTGAGATAGTATCCATGTATTTTTTTTGAAAAATTGATGCCACCTTTCTTCAAGGTTTTTGGTCTCGTTCTTTTGTGCAATAAGTTTCCTATAGGTTTTTAAAGTGGATTCAATAGAGATAATTTCAAATTTCTCTTTTGTTGTAATGAGTTTACCTTGTTTTACAAAGACATGGTCAATTGGAAGTCGAGCAAGTAAGTTACTAATGATCTGAAAATCTGTCGCTGATAACTGTTCTGGTCTAACATCTTTGCTTTCTATTAAACGAGTAATCTGACCTGAATAATAATGAGATGGTTCTTTCTTGATTTTAGAGGGGAATATTCCAGCGAAGAGGTCATTCGTAAGAACTTTTAGTTCCTTACTTTGTTGATCCCTATAAGGTTTAATCCTTTGATAGACACTCTCTATATCCTCTTTATTAAAAATCAACTCCGTTAACCCAAATTGAGAAATTTTCTTTCTTGAAATTATGATTTTATTTATCCGAGGATATTTTTCTAAGAAATCAATTAGTGGAGATAAATATCTAGTAAATCCGAGACCACGATTCCACCCTTTATAAACACCGTGTACTACAGTTGGAGAAATACCCTCAAAAACAATAGAATGAATGTATCTATACTTTTGAGAACCATCCCTTATGTCAAACGGATGGTGAATTTCATTCCCATTGCTAAATATCTCCCTGGAAAGGACATCGAAACCATCACCTTTACAATAAAAGGTTTCTTTTTTCTTTACTTTACTCTTTGAATATTCTTCAGTTTCAATTGTCTTTTGTGCCATAATATGAAGAATACCACTTTTAAAAGTTTTGGCTACAAACAAATAATTTTGCTCTATACAAAGACAGAACAACGTTGTATTGACGCGTCTTGAGCTATACTCTTGTTTGCTGCGGGTCAGGGACTCGAACCCCAATAACATCCTCCAGAGGGATGTGTCCTACCATTAGACGAACCCGCAATATTTACTGACACAGAAACAATACCTGAAAAAATGATAAATTTCAAGTTAAAATAGCCCGGAAATTTTAACTAAAATTTCCGGGCTATTTTCTAATGAACTAAAATCTAGCATCTGCAACCTACACCTTCAAATACCTCCTCACCGCCATATAACTCGCCAACGCCCCAAGTCCGATTCCCGATCCGAAAATGATCATGAAAATCTGACCAAAATTTTTCAAATAGAATTCAAACAAATCCAAACCGACAAAGAAAGTCTTTGACAAGCTACCAATCCAATATGATAGACCGGCAAAAACGATCATTACCAAGGTGGCAGACACAAGCCCGTATAGGATACCAGCGACAACAAAAGGTCCCTTTACATAGCGTCCAGATGCTCCCACGAGCCTCATGACTGAGATTTCATCCTTGGATATGAAGATTGCCAATCTGATTGTATTAAAGGTAATTATGATTGATATCCAGAGAAATATGACTGCCAACCAGAAACCGACAGTATTCGCTGAATTAATAATTTTTGTTAATCTATCTATAACAGCCTTATTTTGAGAATAGTTTACCTTATCAACAATCGATCCGCCGCCAACAGAAAGGGATGAATCGTTACCACTCAAGAATTTAGCGATACCTTCATATTGAGAAGTCTCCTTGGCTTTAATATTCAAAGATGCGGTCAAAGGGTTATTACCAAGTTCATCCAAAGCCTGAAGTGTTAGCTGATCATCCTTATGCTTGTCTCGGAAATTAGCTAGAGCAGTATCTTTTGATATATATTCAACAGATAAGACTTCGGGCAAAGCTTCAATGGATTTTTTCAAGTTAAAAATGTCGCTTTCAGCAGCCTGATCAGAAACATATACGTTAATGTCTACTTTATTTTTGATTTCCTGAAGCGAGAACTTCAACACGGCACTCATAAATATAAGTGAGCCGATTATGAAAAGGGTTATAAACATAACCACGAGTGAAGACAAAGAAACGAAACTGTTTCTCCAAAAACTAGTGAGACCGGCTCTAAAAACTCTTTTTATTTTTAACCACATCATAATTGCTTTTGTTTTAATCTGTTAAATTTGTCTTATCTGTCACCCTCGTGAATACGGGGGTCCATCTTTATTTTAATAATCCTGGATTCCCGTCTTCACGGGAATGACACAAGAAATTAAAGTACATACGAACCATTCTTATCATCCCTAACAATCTTTCCATTCTGCATACTGATCACTCTCTTCCCTAATGAATCAATCACTCCGCGATTATGGGTAGTCAAGATAACAGTCGTACCGAGGTCATTTATTTTTTTCAAAATCTGAACGATTTCATAAGTATTGGCCGGATCCAAGTTTCCTGTCGGCTCATCGGCAATAATCACATCAGGCTGATTGACAATCGCCCGGGCAATCGCCACACGCTGTTTTTCTCCACCAGACAATTCATGCGGAAAATTATATATTTTATGGCCCAAATTTACCAACTCTAAAACATGAGGTACGTCAGCTTGTATTTCCTCATCTGTGCGTCCAGCCGCCTCCATGGCAAAAGCAATATTTTCGTAGATAGTCTTGTTTGGTAATAATCTAAAGTCTTGAAAAACCGTTCCCACTTTTCGTCTGAGTTTTGTTACCTCGCCCTTGCTCAATTTATGGACGTCTGATGATTCAAAGAAAACTTCACCGGAAGTCGGATTCTCTTCAACAATCACCATTTTAAGCAGAGTGGTTTTTCCAGCCCCGGAATGACCGACAATCGAAACAAATTCTTTTGGTTCCACAGAAAAAGAAACGTCATCTAGTGCCATTGAATCGTCAGAATATACTTTAGATACTTTATTAAAATAAATCATAATTTTTTAAAAAGTTAGAAAATATGAATCACATCAATTTCACAGAAAAGCAAAATATCAACGGAAAAGACGGAAATTCATGTAAATATAATATCACCTTTAATCGTTTAGTCCAAATCTGGAATAGACTTAAATATGACGTTTGTTTTGTAAAATTCTAAAGGCCGGTTCGTCTGACGAACCGGCCTGATATTTCTCTATAGATCTTTCTCGGCTTCCAAGAAGTCCTCGATCTCGCCGTTCAAAACATCGTCTACTTTTGCCGTTTCAGCATTTGTTCGATGATCCTTTACCATCTTGTATGGATGCAGAACATAAGATCTAATTTGATTGCCCCACTCTATTTCGGTCGTCTTACTAACATACATCCCCTGCTCTTTCTGTTTTCTCTCTTCTTCACTAATCAAATAAACTTTTGCTCTCAAAATTTGCAAAGCTTTTTCCTTGTTTTGGGCTTGCGATCTTTCTCCATCAACATGCACAGAAAGTTTTGTCGGTATATGCACCATTCTCACGGCCGTTTCTCTTTTATTAACATTCTGCCCACCAGGGCCGCTTGAACGAGCAAAATCAATTTTCAAATCATCTTCAGGAATTACAAAATCTGCCGCACTAGCCTTTTCGAACTTTGGTATGAATTCAACCAAAGCAAATGAAGTGTGCCTCAAACTTTTAGCATTAAACGGCGATACCCTGACCAAACGATGCACCCCAGATTCATTTTTCATTTTCCCATAAACTCCTTTGCCAGAAACCTCCAAGGTTATATTCCTATATCCCCCATGATCATTTTCATTTTCATGCAAAAGACGACAGCCCCAACCTTGAATAGAGAAATATTTCTTATACATTTCAAAAAGCATTCGGGCAAAATCCTCAGCGTCTGTTCCACCGGCACCAGCAAGAATGGCCATAATAGCATCGCCCTGATCATATTTACCTACACCAGCCAAATCAGCTTTTAAATCGGCAATTTCTTTAATGACGGACTGCGCCTTGTTTTTGTCAGCCCAAAAATCTACCGATAGCATTTGAGCCTCAAGTTCATCAATCTTCTTTTGTTTATCTTCTTTTTCAGCCATAAAAGCAAAGTATAGCAAATCCGACCATAAATTTACAGTGTAACCCTGCACAAAATTTTAGAGAAGTTATCTAATCCAAAAATCTTTAAACGGTGAAGGTGTCTAAATCAAATTTGGACATATGTGAAATTTCTGCAGGGTTGTTTAAAATATAATCGCTATCACTCATTATTTTAAACAAAAAAACCACCCATAAGAACAGGGTGGTAAGAGACGTGTCGCCGACTAGTCCTTCAAAAGATACTCAAGATTAGCGATTAAGGCTTGAACAGCCCGCCGAAAAACCATACTCATACAAGTAGAAATATTTATATGGTTAACATGATGGCTGACGATAATCGAAATCTTTTTTAGTTGACTATTTCAGACAACAGACCAAGACACAATATGACCGCCTTTTCTACAAAATTGTAACGCGAGCTTTCAACTGACGTTTTTAATTTAGGGCCTAATTGCCAAAAGACTTTAGGAAGAAATAGAGCAACAACTATTTCCGGTATACTGTGAGTCGACGACAAAAAACAAATCTAACGAGTATGATAGTACAGATTGCAGTGGATAACAACTTAAAATACCTAGACAAACCTAAACCAATATTCTGAGATAAAAAATCACCTCAGATAAACCGAGGTGATAAAATGGTGTCAGCCGGAAGGAAAAAGTTTATCTTAACGAAGTAGTAATCCGATATTTACCAGTGACGGCTTAATACCGCTCAACCCCTCTTGTTCCGACCATGCGGGGAGACTGCGTAAGTCGCAACAACGTGACGACTTTTTACTTTCTTTTCAATGCTGCAATTATTGGCACCTGGGATACTTCCCCTCTTTTCGCTCGCCACTAATTAGGGGCTAAAGCTTACCCAAGCATATTACAGGCAACGTCCTTCCGACTGACTATTTTATATTACATTTTTCGAAATATAATGCAACAATTTGAGCCGAAGGCGGGAATCGAACCCACGTCTCTACTTTACGAAAGTAGTGTTCTACCACTGAACTAATTCGGCTTATAATTAATACAAAATAGCATAAATCAGACAAACAAAAAAGAGTTGGGGCTAAGACCGGGACCAGCCCTCACCTCTCAGTTCGCCGTCGCTCACTTCGGGTTGTCCTACAAGAGGACTTCTATTTTTACGAGTAAAAATATGTCGAGCACCGCCTCGTTACCTCGCCTGCTGGCTCGGTATAACTCCAGCGTTCAATCCCCTAACAATAGCTGATAAATCAGCTATTGTTTCTTGGCTCCAAAATAAAAATCCCTCTATAGGGATTTTTATTTTGGAGCCAAGACCGGGGATTGAACCCGGGACCTCGTCATTACCAATGACGTGCTCTACCAGCTGAGCTATCTTGGCATATCTGAAATATGCACTTGATAAAGATAACCTATTTCTTATATTTTTTCAATCAAAATATGCTAGCCCTAAACAAATCCAGGAAAATAATCCGTTTTAATTTGTCTCCTATTCACACCTAGTCCTAACAAAATGTCTCTGTAAGCTGCGACTACGACCGTTGGACCAGACAAATAATATAAACAATTTTCGTAATCCTGAACCTTTTTTATGATTGTTTCTCCATCGACTCTTCCTTTGATACCTGTCCAATTTTCAGGAATGAACTCTATATCAGTCAATGCATAAATAACTCTTAAATCTATTTGGGTACTGGCATTGTTCAAAAAATTATAATAGGCAATATCCTCAAATCTTTTATTTACATAAAATAAAGTCGCAGATCGATTTTCTCTGCTATCAACAAGATACTTAATCATGCTTCTAAAAGGTGTGATGCCAATACCTCCAGCAATAAATACCAGTCTTTTGTTCTTATTTTTTGGCAAAACAAAATCACCAGATAGTTGAGAGACCACAACCTCATCATTCAATCCCATTGATAATAATCGTCTCTTAAAACTGCTTGGCTTACTTGGAAACCTGACGCCTATTTCCAAATGATCCTCAGTTGGAGATGAAGCAATAGTAAAATATCTTCTGATCCCTGAAGAATCCGGATTATGATGAGGCACTGTCCATTCAAAATATTGTCCCGGCTTAAAATTAAAAGATTGATCTGTTTTAAACGAAAGACTATATGTATTTTCGGCTATTTTCTTTCGGCCCTTTAACTTTAAAATCAACTTATACTTTGGACTAACAAAATATGAAAAAATATTGCCAGCAATCAGTGAAAGCTCTGGTGTACCATAAAAACTTCCGATATGTATAAACGGTGCAAAAAGAAAACCTGTAATTAATCCGTAAACGATTCGCAATTTCTTATTCGGTGGAGTAGTAAAAGGTTCGGTCAACATGACGGTAGAAAAAAATATTATTGGCGAATAGATAAGTGCCTTACCTGCCGACAAAAATATATTATCTCCTCTCATAAAGGCCAAAACTGCAACTGAACATAGAGAAACTAATACAAAGCTATACACCAAATCAAATCTCTGTATTTTCCTCACGATTAAATAACCAAAGAAAAACACTATCGGCGTCATATAAAGATTCGCTACCCACCAACTTGCACTCTGCCCAATACACAATGAAGTAATTACAACAGCAAAAGCAGCGGGATTAAAAATATGTTTCTTATTTATAGCCAAAATATATTTTGAGGCCATGGCAATGACTCCGGCCCAGCCTAAAAACCATAAATTCTCGAACGGATTATTTGGTGAAATAATAAAAGATAGAATTATTGCCGTTATATATACTGAATCATAATTAGTCGGTGCCCCAAAAACTCTAGCAAAGATATAATTGGTGAAATAACAAACAGCCAAAATAAACGCCGTCGACAAAAACAAGTCAGATGCGGTAAATTGCTGGAGTCCAAAAAAACTCAAAATGAGGGCGCCGAGCCACATCAAAATCAAGCTGTACAAAACTACACGATACATAGTAAGCCTATTTAAAATGCTGTCTATTTTTTTCATTTTTTTAAAACAATTTTATCAAAGCCGCTTGTCGAAATCGCAATACCGTTTTTATCAATCATATAGCCTTCAAACCCTTCTAATCTTTCAATGAATTCGATCCCGGACTTGCCCATTGCAAAGGCGGCAGTTGCAAAACGATCAGCTTCATAAATATTTGGTCCAATTACGGTCAAACTGATTATATCATCGATTGTTTTGTCTCTCGCAAATGGATTATAGATATGCTGTCCTCTGATATACGTGCCCGAAGTAGCCATACCGGCATTTTTTAATTCTACAACTTTGACGATTTCTCCTTTTTTAAAAGGATTCTCTATCCCCACCCTAAGATATTCTCCTTCAGAATTTTTACCAATAGCTTGAATATCACCACCGGCATTTATATAAAAATTCTTTATGCCGGCATTCAAAATTGTTTCCACAGCTTTTTGTATTGCCCAACCCTTTACCAATCCGAGTGGAGCCAATTTCCCTTCAGGGGTTAGAATATCAAAATATCCTCCGGTATCTTTTTTTGTATTCTCAGACAATCTCAATATTTCTTTGACCTCAAGGCTATACTGATCTGCCTTAATTGCTCCAGCATTAATAAGAGAAATTTCACTGTCTTTTTTATATGTGCTGAATTTCTTATCTATAAATTCAAAATATGAAAAAACTTTAGAGAAAATATCTTCGTTAAAAGAAATATCAAATATTTCTAAGGTTATAGGCATACCCATTATATCGTCCCTAGTAATTTTCATTTTATTTTTGACAGAAATTAATTCAGAGCCTGAGCCAAAGCTGAAGCCAATGACTGCCTGAAGGCCTCACTCGTATAAGTAGCGCCAGATATAGTATTTACGTTAGAATCCTGGACTGAGATTGCTTCAGACTTCAGTTGAGGCATGGCGTAGGAATATATCTGTACTGACCTATTGGGACCGCCAGTACTGTTTGGAAACTGAATGTCGGTAAGTTTTCCCCCGCTAATAACAGCGGTCACCTGAATATAATCCGAGTAAGCATAGGCACTGCTTCCAACGTAGCTGCCATTGCGATATTTTCCAACAGTCGCAACTGAAGGATTCGTCTTAACTACCGGAGTCGGCGCAGGAACATTTGTACTATTTGACGTGACTGTCGTTTGATTTTGAATATTTCCAATAACACCCCGTGAATCGTCCTCATTATCATCACCATAATTACGTCTAACATTAACCGGAACTGGCGTGGTCGACTTTGTCTTGGAAGTAACGAGATTACTAGAACTATTTGAAGTTGATGCGTTTGATGTATTTTCAGACAAAACAACAATACCAGTCTTTTGATTTAATGCGTAAGCGATAAAAGCAATGATTACGGCGGTTGAAAGAAGAAATTTTTTCATAAAGCAACTTAATTAAAAGTTTAAATAATAATTGTCTCTCCGTTAAATATAAACCTATCTTTTTTGAAGAATCTTTCGAGTAAATGAAATATTGTGTAGGTTATAAAGAGCGCGCCAAGCACATCAATTGAATAATGCAAATGTCCAAGTAAGACAATTATGGCGAAAAATGCGGAAAAAGCTAAGAAAATAATTCGAACCGCTTTTTCTTTCCACCAAATCAACGCCAAAAGAAAAGGTAAGCCGGTATGACCAGAGAAAAAGAGATCACTGCCAAAAGTTATACTTCCGATAATACTATTCGGGTCCAAAACTATTTGAGTCGGAAAAGGTGCAATATGAGTCAAAGTAATAAAAACTGATCTAATGAGAAAAAAGAGTGCGATACCTTTTAGAGCAAACGGCATCTTCTTTGGATCCAGGAGTAGACAAAAAAGAATTACAAAAAAGAAAATTGCTGTTCCATAAATAAATGCATTCGATACATCATAAACAGGAATATTACTCAAGATTATGTCAGTAACCGGACTGCTGGCCATTATATTTGCATAATAGCTGGCAAAATAATTCACAAAAACGCTGGCGGCCAAAAAAATTAATCCAATTATAAAAGAGAAAATGAATGTCTTGTCAGTAAAATTTTGTTTGATTTTTTTATGGTAATAATTGTTCATTAATATGTTTTCTTAAATTTTCTAAAACAGAATCATTATAACCTTTTATGAGCCTGATGTTAACCGTTTTCTAATGCAGAACTACATATTTTGTACGCAGAAAATATAGTATTGGGTGCATATGCTAATTTGTTTATAATTTAAAAAACCGTCCACAAAAAGTGAACGGTTTGCTTCCCTACTTTATATTGTTAGCCAATACTTGAGCTTTAATCAAGAATGACTGTGCAATATGAAAGAACAGGAGAAGAGTATCTTGAAACGCACTGAAGAGATCAGGCACCAAGAACTTGAGTAAGACGATTGCTAAACCGAGTCCGAGAGCTTGAAATATTTTCATATTTTTAAGCTTAAGGAAAGGATTTTGTTGCCCGACAGCAACATTTGTTCAGCAAAAGCCAAACTACTCCCCTCATAGAAAATCCAAAATTCTGGGTTCTCTGTGAGGAGAATTTCTTGGCCAAGATGTCAATTTACTCTTCCGACTCACAAATACTATAGCATATATGAGATATTTTTACAAGTAGACAATAGGCATATTATTATGTCAAATATACTTGCCAACAAATAAAAACCGCAATTACATTTCTGCAATTGCGGGATATCATAGAAGTCTTACCTTCTATAAACGAATATTGAACTTGGCTGGTTTAGCCTCAATCTTCTTTGGTAAAAATTCATATTGACACGCAGCTATGCATGCCCCCTCAAATCCATCCGGACCGAAATACGCCTCGTCATACCATGAAAGTTCCACTGGTTGACCCGGCAGATTCTCAATAGACAATTTAGCAGCAATATCGGCTTTACTGTTCTTACCCTTAAAAGCCACACCTATGACGGGGATATTATCAAATCCCATACATGATAAATGACTTTTAATAATGCCCGGCAATGCTGCAGCCTCACCTGCCCCAGCAATTATGATATCTGCCTTGAATCTCGAAATATAGTTGAGGAGCTCAACTGGGTTTCGATGGCAACTTATCACGTTAATATCATAATCGATACCTTCACTTTTTAACCAGTTTACCCCTGCCATAATTTGTGGCAGATCACTTTCGCTACCTACCACAATCGAGATCTTTGGCTTAATATCGCCAATTACGATTCCCATTTCCTCGCGCTGAAACCTCTCCAATTTCATCCCGGTCAAGCGCCAGAAAATATAGCGGTAGATACGCGTGGTCATTCTCACAACATCAATAGGTACTTCTTGAGCATGAACCCAAGCTACGTCTTCCGGATTTTCCGGATCACGTTTGTCAATTCCAAGCTTCTTGCCCCATTCGCGCACATACTGCTTGTCGAGTGAAGCCGGAAACTTACCAGCCTTCATTGCCTTCTGCCAAGCCTTCTCATCCACGAACCGACTGGAGTCAGGCGTTCCTTTTTCGTCTGCCAGAATATTTCCACTGAATTCAAACTTGGTATCCGCCAGACGAATTCCATGCGCCGCGGCGTAATTAGCAATTACACTCGCTACCTGGATCGATAGACGTTCCCGTTTGAACCCATATTTTTCCACCACACTATCAGCGGTAATGTGCAGGTCATGCCCTTCCACTGCTTTGGTCGTCGGTGTGTAAATCGGGTACGGAAGCAGACTGCCATCCGTAAGACCAGCCGGCAACTTATGCCCACAAATCATCCCGGTCTCGTTGTAACTTTTGAGACCAGAACCGGTCAGCACAAGTCGTATGATGTCTTCGACTTCAGGTGCTGGCAGAGTCCGAACCACTGTAGCCCGTTTCTGTAATTCCACTTTCCCCACATATTCTGGAGGAAGGAAACCGTTAATTGCCGCACCGCAAGCCAACATATCTGTTTCGCAGAGATCCCGGATAACTTTCGCCACCCAGAAATAGTTCAGGGCCGTGAGTACCTCACCCTTCTGCGGAACAAGAGTGTTCAGCACAAAGTCAAAAATACTACATCGGTCACTTGCAACCACAAGCATCCTTGGAACTCCTGGGTGTGAACCGCACAGGTAATTGTAGGTCAAATCATAGGAATCACGCACTTTACCTTGACCACGCTGACGGAATCCATTGGAATCTGCCAACAGTGGAGAAGTCTGCGACACCGCTTGAGGAATCTTCGCCATTTTCTTAACCAACCTTTCTTTTTTACAGAACAACGACACCATAATAGTGCCGGCTTTTTAAATGAGTTTCGCTCTCAATCTAATTTAAATACTACGCAAAATAGTCTGCTGTCAAACCACGTAAAATGTTTTCGTCCACGAACCAGCATCTAACGCAAGCAAAATCATTTACTTGCTTAGCCCACAAAAAACCACCCAAAAGGGTGGATTTTTGCGCGGGCGATGGGTGCTGGTCATAGCTTTTGATTTTGTCGTCACAAAATCAAAGCCACGACCCTACCTCACGCCCGTCATCTGCTGATGACGGACTTCGCTTCGCTCTGTGCGTTCCGGCCGTCAGCACCCATCGCCCGCATAGCAAAAAACCGCTCTAAAGCGGTTTTAATTGCGCGGGCGATGGGTGCTGACCCCACGGCCTCTCCCGTGCACTAATTCACTATTTTCATAGTGGCATGGACTATATCTTTACCCTTCTCACACAGTGAGTTAGGGTACTCCGGTATCTAGTCTCTACGGCGCCCTCAAGCCAATCTTGAGGTTCCCACGGTGTTCGCGTATTCCAAAGTGGAACTTAGCCTTCACCGTTATCCCAGAAAGTTTCAATCCGCATCTCGGCGGAAAGCTGCACGTCTACAGGGGAGTGCTCTACCGTTGAGCTACGCCCGCGTTTTTTCAAATCTCTCAAAAACAGCTACCTTCCTCTTCAGGAACAAACCGTCCTTTTTAAGATCCATACTATTATACATAAAATTAAATAATTTCAAAGTGTTTTTAGTACTAAATGACAAACGGCAGTAATTCTGCTTATTTTTAATTATGGACCCGCCTAATAAACCAACCATATTTAATCTTTCTCTTAAAGAGGTTAGAAAATCTAATGAACATGAAGTAAAAGCTGTAAAAATTACCAGATCAGGCTTTACCCGGTTTTTATGCAAATACCCCATCCAGACATTACCATCACCATCAAAATAACCACGAACAAAATGTGAAAAATATTTTTCTGGTACTTTTGGTAAGAATAAACTCTTAGTCTTATTCTCTTTATAACCTAGTTTATTTAAGTCTTCACACATTTCAAAGCTACCAATTTGCAGTCTGTATAAATTCTTATCATTCCCCTTACCTATTCTCTCCCCTATCTTGTGATCCGACCCAACACAGTTTCTAATTTTATAAACCAAATCCTTATCTGTAATCTGGATACTCCAAAAACTGGCTCCCCGCTTATTTACGGTTATATATCCATCAGCCGCAAAAAAACCTAAAACATAAGCCATCTCTGGCGTCCATTTCTTAAAAAAATCTTTGTTTACTTTTTTAAATATTGGCATCAATACATAATACCACGTGACAGGAGATTATACTAAGCAAGATTAACGAACACAGCAATAAATACGTAGTACAAAAACTACAAAGTTTAATCTTGATACAAAACTGTAATTTCTTGCTTTCTATCCGTAGTTGTTATATATAAAACCTGTTCTGCACGAGCGAAACCCAATTTTTTAAAATCCTCTTTTCTGTCTTCATAATAGAACACCGTTGGATTATACCCAGGAGCACTATTAAGAACTTGTCCTTTTTGAGGATGATCTATTATAACTATCCCCTTACTAGAAAGCATATCTTTTGCCTTAATAAGAACCATATTCTGTTCATCTTTAGAAAAATCCACAATAACAGACCAGGGAAACAATACTGCATCAAAATTTTTACCCTGATAATCAAAAAAAGAAATACTTATCAACTGTTCATCTAAAAATGAAATTTTTTCCTTCTTTAATTTATCCTTAAAATAATCGAGATATATTTTATTGAAATCTATTCCCACATAATCATATGCAGTAATAAGATTCGCCCCTAATCTACCAGTACCACACCCCATTTCTAGTATTCGATGCGCCTTATTTTTATCTAAAATACTTTTAATTTCTCTTAAATCAACCGGGTTCTCCCCACCAAGACCGATCTTTTCAGCAAACTTTTCTAGCTCGTTAGGAGTTATTGTTTCGTAAAATTCTTTCATATATAAAGTATAACAAACAGAAAATTGATTGCATAGATTGTGCCGATGAATGGGACAAGCCCGCGACTAAATTTTCGCCGTCGCTCAAATTTGTCTGCACCACAAGAGTACTTCTATTTTTATAAATAAAAATATGTCGGGCACCGCCTCACAGCCTCGCCTGCTGGCTCGGCATAGCTCCGGCGTTCAATTCCATACGCAAGTAAAATCATTTGCTTGCTTCACGGCACAAAATAAAAACGCCTTATGGCGTATTTTTATTTTGTGCCGATGAATGGAATTGAACCATTTTTTGAGGCTTATGAGTCCCCCGTTCTACCATTGAACTACATCGGCAATACTTACTTTTCCCTAGAGCTACCAACAACTACTTCGACATTATTTACTTTTCCCTAGAGCTACCAACAACTACATCGGCATTTTGCCCTATGTCCCACCAACAACTACATCGATAACATTTATTTTCCCTGGAATCTACCGACAACCACATCGACAGTATTTGAACTTGATTAATATAACATTTTTTTTAAAAAAGGCAACTTAAACATTCTTACCTAGATAATTTTTTAATTGCTTATTAAGATATTTTCTTCCGGAACCTCCCTTTAAAAATTTCTCCCTGCACACTGCATCAGTACGGTCCAAATACGACTCGTAATATATCAAGTTCCAACCTCTTTTTTGCCTAGTAGTTCTTCCGCCTCGTCCGCCTATATGATCTTTTATTCTCTGTCTTAGATTTGAGGTATACCCGATATACCAACTCTTATCTAACAAATTCTCAATCAAATATACATAAAACATGATAGTATTGTCGCGCAAAATGAATTTGAAATCAAATTCATCGCCCGACTCACGAAAAATATTGAGCCGCGTCAATGGCCTGCCACGAGATAAATAAAACCCATGCTTCTTCTTTTGAAGCATGGGTTTTATTTATTTTTCGTGGTTGCGGGGGCACGATTCGAACGTGCGTATCAAGGTTATGAGCCTCGCGAGTGACCACTACTCTACCCCGCTGCTTTGTATTCTACCTTGGATTTTATAAAATTACAAGAGACGATAAATTGCGCTGAAATTAAAAATTTAAGCGCAATATTTAATATTTTTTATATCCAACCAAACTCCTTGAATACCGCTTCATAAAGACCGATAACCCTCTCCACTTCTCTTCTATTTATCATAAATTCTGCGCCTTGATGAGCAATAGCATTTCTTATCTTATGAGCTTCCCAAGCATATTCGATTGTCGTAAAATCACTTTGTTCTACAGCTTTTAATTTTTCACCGATGCTATCTTGAGTATAACCCATCTTTTCCATCATATCTCCGAGCATTATATCTGACTCCAAAATTGCCAGCTTCCAATCACTGGGATTTTCAGATTTAATATGCTCAAGAACATTTTGCCAACGTTCATTTACTATTGGCTCTTCAACCTCTGTTGTTTTCTTAGTCTTCTCTTCTTTTTCAGAACTAACGCTTGCATGTAACTTATGATTTGTCTCCATTAATCTTCGAGACACCCAAACAAGAAATATAATCAAAACGATAGTGAGAAAGAGAGAGACCATAAAAATTCTCAACATAAGACTAACAGCGTAATCAGGCAATACTGCCCAAAAATCTCGCCAAAGTGATGCAAAATCAGTACCGGTTGCCACATTATAAATAGCCTTGGCTATTGCCAACAAAGCGGAAACTAAATCATAAGAATGGAAAGCATCTATTTGTTGTACTGGTTGCATGTCTAATAGAAAAATTAAAATCTACTACTCTATAATAACATACTTATCAAAACTCAAAAAGTTGATCTAAAATAGTTATGACAATTTTAACAATTTTTCAATTTCTTTTGCCGCGTCAAATAGTAAACTCTCTTTGCCTGGTGCTGCCAAAAGTTGAATTCCGAGTGGAAGTTTCTTTCCATTAATTTCCTTAACGCCACAAGGAATAGAAATAGCTGGTATACCTGCAAGGTTAGCTGGTACTGTAAAAATATCTTCCAAATATAGCTGAATTGGATCATTTATTTTCTCTCCGATTTTAAAAGCTGGTCCAGGTGTGGTCGGAGTAATGATTATATCCACTTTTTCAAAAGCTTTCTTATAATCATCACGAATCAAATCACGAACTATGTTCGCTTTATTATAATACGCATCATAATAACCGCTAGACAAAATATAAGTTCCCAGAATGATTCTTCTTTTCACTTCAGCTCCCAAACCATTCATCCTTGTTTTAAAATAGTCATCAACCATATTTAAACCATCGGAATGCAAGCCGTATTTTACCCCATCAAAACGCGCCATGTTTGAAGACACTTCTGCTGGAATAAGAGTATAATATGTAGCTAGAGCATATTTAAGATTTGGTAAATCAACTAAATCAATTTCATTACCTTTTGCCTTTAGCTTAGTCTGGATTTCATTAATACCTTTAAATATTTCCGGATTATAAACGGGATTATCAATATTTAACTCCTTTATGAATCCAAACTTTATTTTTGCATTTTGATTATCAATTTTTGAAATTGAGATTGAGGTGCTATCCATAACATCCTTACCTACAATAAAATCAAACAGAATCTCGGCATCTTCAACAGTCTTGGCAAATGGTCCAATTTGGTCGAAAGATGAACCCATAGCCATCACCCCATATCGAGAAACTGCTCCGTAAGTCGGCTTAAGACCTACCAAACCACAAAAACTAGCTGGCTGTCTGATTGAGCCTCCGGTATCTGAACCAAGTGCTACAAGTGCCATATCCCCTGCCACAGACGCAGCTGAACCTCCAGATGAACCACCAGCCACTCTATCAGAATCATAAGGATTTTTTGTGACGCCATATGCTGAATTTTCAGTTGAACCACCCATGGCAAATTCATCCATATTTGTCCTACCAAGAAAAACCACACCAGCCTCCTTTAATTTTTTAATTACCGTTGCATCATAAGTTGCTTGATAATTTTCAAGAATTTTTGAAGCAGAACTAGCAATTCTGCCCTTAATTAAAATATTATCTTTCACAGCAATCGGAATACCGGTCATCAGAGTTACATTTTCTTTACTTGAGATTCTTCCGTCAGCTTCTTTTGCTTGCTCTAAAACATCCGTAAAGACTTCCAAATAAGCATTGATCTCTTTATTTTTAGTTTTTATATTTTCCAAATACGCATTCGCCAAATCGACTGCGGTATATTTACCACCAACCAAATCATCATGAGCTTTTCTAATTGTTAAGTTTTTTAAATCAATCATATTTTTATTTATCCTAAGATTTTCTTAACTTTCAAGTAATCATTCTCTTTTGCCGGAAATTCATTAACGATTATTTTAGTGTTCGAACTACTTTCATTTTTTACTTCGTCTGGTCGCATAACGTTCCTCAAATCAGAAACTTTTCTTTCTTCTCCAGTCTTGGCAACTGCTCCCTTAATTTGGTCAACGTAACCTAAAATCGCACTTAGATCTTTTAAGTAAGCTTGTTTCTCAACTTCCGTAAGTTCAATCCTTGCAAGCAAGGCCAATTTTTCAATATCTTTAATTTCTAACATATGAAAAAGAATAGCATAAAATCATTTTTTTCCAAAGTCGCCTAAATTTAAAACCGGTCGATAAAATCAACCGGTTAATCAATGAAACATTGCCTTATAAGCAAAATGATTACAAAAATAAGATAAGCCAAACCTAAAAAACATGTTAATCTCCGGCCTGTTTTTAAACTTAGCGACATAAAAACCTCCTTTCTCTTTAAGATTAGAACATAATTATCTTTTTTTCAACTGCAATCACAACAGAGTTAAACACAGACAAAAATTAAATCTTCAACAAAGCCATAAAATCTTCTTCAGACAATATCTTTACTCCCAATTTTTGGGCTTTATCAAACTTTGATCCAGCATTTTCACCAGCCACTAAATATGAAGTTTTAGCTGAAACTGATTCCGAAACGTCTCCGCCCAAATCTCTAATTTTATCCTTGGCTTTATCGCGTGACATATTTGAAAGAGTACCAGTGATGACAAAAGTCTTATTAGCTAATTTTCCAGACTGGATTTCTACTTGCGCATGAATGACAGAAGAGATCTTAACTTCTTTTAATAAGTTATTTAAAGTCTTGGCATTATTCTTATTCGCAAACCAATCCACCAAAGCTTGCGCCACTATCGGACCGACCCCATCGAGGTTCTGCAGTTCATCAAAACTGGCGCCGCGCAATTTTTCAATACTGCCAAAATGCTTTGCTAGATCAATTGATGTTTCCTCCCCGACTTGAGGAATCGATAGCCCAACTAAAAATTTTGGTAGGCTAACATTTCTTGATTTTTCAACCGAGACCAGTAAATTATCTACTGATTTTTCTGCAAAACGTGGCAAAGCGAGTAAATCACCACGCTTCATTGTAAACAAATCTTCATATGAAGAAATCAGATTATTTTCCAATAAGGCATCGATTATCCGAGGACCGCAACCGTCCATATCAAAAGCCTTTTTAGATACAAAGTGCGCAAACTTCCTTCTTTTTTGCGCAAAAGAATCGTGACTGACGCAACGCCATGCCACTTGTCCAGGAACTTTCTCAACGCGACCGTCACCGCCACAATCAGCAACGAATTCCGGAAACTTATATGGTTTTTCTTTACCGGTACGTAGATCCACCAAGACTTGGACGATATCCGGAATAACATCCCCAGCTTTTTGCAAAACCACAGTATCTCCGATTCGAACATCCAACCTTTTAATTTCATCCTCATTATGAAGTGTGGCCCGAGAAACCAAAGATCCGGCCACTCGTACTGGTCGCAAATGCGCCACTGGAGTAAGCACACCGGTACGTCCAACCTGTAAAACGATATCTTCAACAATAGTTGTTACTTTTTCAGCGGGAAATTTATACGCTATCCCCCAACGAGGAGTTTTACCCGTATAACCTAAAGCATCTTGAATTTTTCGAGAATTTATTTTTATGACAATACCATCTAAACCATATTCCAATTTATCTTTCTTTTTTATCCAACTTTCATAAAATTTTTGAACTCCTTCCAAATCACTAAAAACTTTATGATGAGGATTTGTCTTAAAACCTAGTTTTCCAACTAATTCCAATTCTCCATCCTGGGTTTTAGGAAAATCTGTTCCGATTATTTTATCAATATCATAGATAAACGTGTCAATATTTCTGCTAGCAGTAATTTTTGGATCAAGTTGTCTGATCGCCCCAGCAGCCGCGTTACGGGTATTGGCAAAAAGTTGTTCTCCGGTCTTTTCTCGTTCTTTGTTTATTCTTTCGAGTTCATTTTTATTCATCCAGGCCTCACCAACAACAATAGCGTCAACAACTTTATTCAAAATAAAGGGGATAGATTTTATTGTTTTTAAATTGTTCGTGACGTCTTCACCAATCTGACCATCGCCACGAGTTGCCCCTTGAACAAATTCCCCGTTCTTATAAATCAAGATGACTTTCAATCCATCGATTTTCAACTCACAACAGTATTCTATTTTTTCATTTTTTATGGATGGTTCTTTTTCAATTAATCTAATAACCTTTTCTTCCCATTTTTTTATTTCATTAAAATCAAAAGCATCATCAAATGACCATTGTCTCACTTCATGAGTCACTTTCTTGAATTCCTTTAAACGCTCGCCACCAACTCTTTGAGACGGACTTAAGGGTGACATAATCTCCGGATATTTTTCTTCAATCTCCTTCAATTCTGCCATTAGGGAATCATAAATTTCATCGGTCATTTCCGGCGCATCCAAGACATGGTAAAGGTAACGATGATTTTCGATAATCTTGATCAATTTCTTGTATCTATCCTGTATTTCCTTTGGAATAACTTGTGCATTCATGACGACATCATAGCAAAAAATGTTCAAAACTGCATTATCTGTTTAAAAGCTGAAAACAATCTAGCCAGATTCGCCTTGCGAATCTGGCTAGATTGTTTTATATATTAGAGTGTATTAATAGTTTGGAAAATGGATCTCAAAATCTTATTTCCACCATCAGAATCATAACCATCAGCAGTGATTTTGGTTTGAATTATATTACCTGAAATTCCATTCAACCATGATTTATCAACTGTAACATCCGAATAAGGACCACCACTTCCATTAACATTAATTTTAGTTAAGATGGTTTGACTCGTAACATCACCAGCACAAGTCCCTCCCGCACAAAGCTTGGTTGGTATAGCGTGTAAATCTCCACCACACTTAACATTACCGCCACCAGAAGTTTCTCCAATCAAAGTTGGGAACGATCCTTTTTTAATATCCCAATACAAGACGCACTCTCTACCACTGTCTGCCGCATAAAAAGCAAAAATAGATTGTCTGGCTGCAGTGGAAATAGATAATTCTCGTATCGCAATACCAAAAATCGACAAACCGATCGACAACATCAAACTAGACATTAATACGGCAAAAAGCAGGGCAAATCCGCTATTTCCTTTAGATTTTTGAAAAGCTGTCCTATTATTTTTTCTAAATAATTTTAGCATTAGAAGTTGTACATGAGATCATTAACCTCAAGATAATTTTTATTACCACCCCAATCTACTCTGACGGTAATTAAATACTCATCGTCCAAGGGAATATTATCAGAATAAGTCAGGTGAGTTAAGGTAACATTTCTTATAAATTTAGTCGGGGTGCCTGTTAAGCCATAAAACCCGCCGCTAGTTGATAACTGTTTAGGATTATCCGCTGAAATAGAGGTACTGTCTTTTGTATCAAAATTACAACCAGTATTAACATTAAAACAATTTGCATTTACACCAGTTAGCCACGATCGACTATTCAATACATTTTCATCCCTGATGTTTTTTATATATTCAATTGCATCTTGGGCTAAGTATGAGGCAATCATCTGATCCTTTGAATACACAGCTGAAGAAAGGCCTTTTTGAGCGATAGTGATTGGGCTGGTTACGGCCACCATAATAATAGAGATCGCAACTAATGCCTCCATAAGGGTAAATCCTCTATTCTTTTTTATAAAAAATTTATTCATATTAATTTCTTATTCTTCTAGAAACAGTCGTCTGGAGGCTAAAATTGGTTTGAATACTAGTTTTGCCAGCCTGTCCGTTAAGAGTAATAATAACTCTTGGTTGTTTAAGCGAATTATTTATTCCCAAAACATAAAAGTTCATATCGGTTATTTTGGCTTCAGCAGCTGTCAGATCATCTGGGCTATCACTACCTATTTTTCTTTGAATTTTACCATTAACACTATCAAACAAGTAAGAAACAGTTTGATTTTTTGATGATTTATATGTTACTCCAACATTGCCTGAAATACTATTACAGGCGAGTGAATTCCAGCTAGAATCTATGCATCCGTAGTCTGTGCCCATACGCATATCCTTAGAAATAGACTCGAGAGCAAAATTAACATTATTAATAGCTGTCTGAATAGCCTGAGCTTTTTTATTAGCATCAATAACGCTAAGTAATGCCCCGGCTGCAACGGTCATCACCACCGAAAAAACAGCCACCGCCACCATCATTTCAACTAGAGTAAACCCGGCATTAGATTTCATATTCTTTTTTAGAAAAAATTTATTCATATTTTATCTCGGGGTTACAGAAATCAATCCGGTAGATTTAACAACCACTTGCCTAATACCTCCATCAGGACTGCCTAAAGTAATATCAGCTTCTTTGATACCTGTAATTTGTGAACCTGATAATGGCGTAAAAATTATTTTTGCATCAGGATCTGGTCTTACAAAAACAAGGTCTATCTTATCTCCAACAGTTAAATCCCTGAAAGTCGTCCCATCCGTGGTATAAGTAATTTTACTGATAAAATTACCTTTCTTAATTACATACCTGGTTACGCAACCATTCGGATCTTTATCTGGACAAAGACTTGGGTCACCCGCAAAACCATGCGGATTTTTATCTGATGAGTTATATAAAGTATCGGCATATAAAATAAAAGAGGTGTTCAAACTATTCGGATTAGTCATTTCAAAATGCACTCCGTATGGAACGAATACTGCTGAGGCACCGCCAGCATCATATTCTTTAATGTTTACGCCGAATGTTTGTGCTTGTCTAATTGTCAGGGCAGTATCATATGTCAGATTAGTAAGCATTACCGTACCGTTAAATTTAGTCTGACTAAACAAAACAACACCAGTCAACATTACAAAAATTGTAATGGTTACCAAAAGTTCAACAAGTGTAAACCCAGCGGTAAATTTAAACCTAGAAATTTTCTGTTTTTTAGAAAAGAAAAACATTACCCTAATATTATATCATAGCTATTTGCAACATTAAACACATAGAAAACAGCCCGATTTTAGCAAAGCTAAAATCGGGCTGTTTGTTAAAACAAAAAATTATCTTTACGGTATAAGTGGAGCCAGCTGCAAAATATCCACATTAAAGAAAAAAACGATTAAAAATCCTAAAACCAAAAAAGGTCCGAAAGGTACTTCTGTTTTGCCATTAATCTCCAAACCATGCCATTTCATTTTAGATAAAATAATTAAAATAATTCCATAAATCGCTCCGCTCCAAAAAGATAAAATCAGAGCTGACAAACCATAAAATGGCCCGAAAAACCAGCCAATACCCAAAACCAATTTTGGATCACCAAGACCCATCCACTTCCCTTTTGAAAAGAGCCAGATCAAAAACAATGGCAATGCAAGAATTGGTCCGGCAGCCAAGTACCAGATCAAATGAGTCTTTAAGTTAAAAGCTAAATCATCGGCTGTAAAATAATAGTAAAAAGTATTTACAATTGCCAGTATGGAAAAAGCAACCATCATACCGTCTGGAATAATTTTGTGCTTGAAATCATAAACGGTTATTGATAGGAGCAAGCTCACAACAGCAAAGCTAATCAACATAGGCCAAACACCTGAATAATCTGCAAAAACGACAACGAGACCATTAAATTTCAAAAAGATTAAGATAAACAAGAGTCCGGTAATGGTTTCAACGAGCGGATACTGCCAAGAAATCTTACTACCACAACCACGGCAACGGCCCTTTTGAATTACAAAACTTAAAATTGGAATGAGCTCATACCAAGATAAAGTTTTACCGCAAGAAAAACAAATCGATCGGCCTTTTACAGCTGAAAGACCAGTATTATATCTTAAAATAAAAACATTTAAAAAACTGCCCACAATAGCTCCAATACAAAACACTGCGATTACGAATAATGTTTGAAATAATAACATTTAATTATAAGTGATTGATTAATAAAATAATAATATTTAAACTTTTTACGGTCTGACATCATACCAAAGATTTTTATTGACTCCGGTCGCATCAAAACCGACAGCAGCTGGATCACAATAAACGTATTTCGCCGGTGATGTATTGAAATCTGTCGCGGTAACACTTGAATTAAAGTGCGGGTAATTATTATCAATCTGACCATTTGGCAATTCAAGTTTCGAGCCTAAATGATAATTGGTGCATTTTGTTGAACCAGTCTTCTTATATGCCACATAATAATAACTGTTACCGTTGGGATCTTTCGGAATTTCCGGCAAATAGGTAGGTTTCAATTCATTTAGTGTAATAGGATATTGACCGCTTGTGTTGACCCCACCATTTGTTTGGTTCTGTCCATAATACATAGCGAGCTGAAGTTGAATAGTACTTATATCCCCAACTCTTTGAGTGTCACGACTTTTTGCTCGAGTATCAGAAAGAGAAGCGTAGACCAGGGATGAGAGAATGGCGATAATAGCAATGACAGTTAGGACTTCTACTAAAGTAAACCCGGCAGTGAATTTTGGCTTTGAAATTTTAAATGTTTTTGTTTTACCAAAGGTTAAATCCATAATATCACCTAACTTACTAAACATTTTTATAAAATTACTTCGATAAATTTCAAAAACAAAGCCAAAATCTACTGACCGGGTAAACCCGCTGGAGATTTTAGAAAAAGATTTAAGTTTCATGTATAGAATTATAACATAGGCATTTGAAACTTAAAATACAAAAAACCGCCAACTGGCGGTTTTTTGAGACTAAACTGAATATCGTTTATTACAAACAAAGACCACCACCATTAATTGCAGTTGTTGTTGCATTACCATTACTGTCAACACACCAGTTAGTTGAATCTTTAAGAACAACCGCCATAGCATACGAAACGCTACCAACGTTACAGTTAATTGAAGTCACATTTGATTTAATGTTATTCACAATCTGTATGACCTGAGGATCTTTAAAAAGACTTGAGGCTGTGTCACAAGTAGCAATAGTTGAAGTAGCAACACCACTTGTGGTCATATAGTTCTGACCGTTTGCATCCTGATAAATTGCAGCTTGTGCTCGCAAGTTACCCATAGCTGCTTTTGCCGCAGCGTTAGCACCCTTTGTTCTTGCTGAGTTCAAAGAAGCCAAGACAACTGATGACAAGATACCGATAATAGCGATAACCACCAAAAGCTCGATCAATGTAAAACCTTTTTTATTCATAAATTTTTATCCCTTAATTAATAATTGTTCGGGATTATTTTTTTTAATTTTCTCTTATAAATCTCAAAAATTTTATTGTTTCTTATTTACTGTTTTACGTATGAACAACAAATAAAAAATTCGACCAACTCATTTTTGAAAAGCACATAAATGCCTATCCATGTATTATATCAAATACAGGAATTACAACAACAAGGGATTATCCACACTTGCCCCGTCAAACTATTTTGCAGCAGCAAAATTACTGAGTAGCAGTGTTTGACTGGGGAAACCCTGTCAAATAAGATTTGAGTCTGTTACTTAAATATAATTTGCCGTAATATCTTTTTAAATATTTCTCGCGATGGAAAGCGTCGTCCTTATTTTTACAAGCCTCGTAATATATCAACTCCAAAGGTCTTCTATTGCTAGTGGATTGCACCTTTCCCTTTACGTGCTGCTCAAATCTTAACTTTAAATCCTTAGTGCATCCCGTATAAAAATGATAGTCTTTTTTCGACCTCAAAACATAAGTATAATAAAACATCAAAATGGATTTAAAGTTATTTGACGGGTATCACATCGCACTCGATATATTGTAAATAGGAATAAGTACTGCTGCCAAAAGGAAAGCAACCCCAAGACCTAACATCACAACCATCACCGGCTCAATCAGTCCGACAATAGCATCAATAGCGTTGGTCACTTCTCTACGATAAAAACTCGCCAAAGTTTTCAATATGTTGCCGAGCTGTCCTGTCTCCTCACCGATCTTTACCATCTGAATAAATATTCCAGGAATTTCACCAGATTTCACCAAAGCATCAGAAATCGAGCTACCGCTTTTTACATCCTCCCCCGCTCTGTTTAAAGCATTTTCAAAAATCTTATTATCAACAATCTTGGAAGTCAGATCCAGACCTCGAACAATCGGAATACCAGAAAGCAACATCACATTCATATTATCAGCGATTCTTGAAAGATATAATTTCCTGTATAGCTGTTGAACCGCCGGAAAAGTAATTTTTAATTTATCCAAAGACTCACGTCCAACTCCCGTTTTCAAATATCGCCATAGGAAAAAACCGCCAATCACCAAGGCAATCAAAAGAAATACCCCGTATGTAACGAAGAAATTAGAGAGACCAATAACAACTTTGGTATATACAGGCACATCTTGTCCAGAATCAGTAAGAATGGTACTGATCTTTGGGATCACAACAGTGAGCATTAAGATCATAACTGCCAAGAAAGTAAAAATAATGAATCCTGGATAGATTAATGCAGTCCTAACTTTAGAAGTGATTTCATGGGTACGATCCAAATAGTCCGCCAAGTACATGAGAGTAGAATCTAATTTACCAGACTCTTCACCAGATTTAACCATGTTTACATAAAACTCAGAAAAAACATCCGGATGTTTCGACATCGCCTCGGAAATCGTACTACCAGACTGAAGATCATCAGCAACCTCACCAAGCTGTTTCCTTAAAGCTGGGTTTTCTGACTGAGATGCTAGAAGTTGGAAAACACGAAGAGCTGAGACTTGAGCTTCAAACAAAGTAGCCATTTGTCTTGATAAGATAACAATGTCTTTGCTGGCCACATGTTCAAAAAAAGATATTTTGCTTTCCAAAAAAGATTTCTGCTCGGCAGGACGGATATCAGACAAAACGAAACCACGCTTTTGCAGAGCGTTAATCGCCAACTCCATATTTACAGCATCAATTGTGCCATCCTTGGATGAACCGGTACTATCTATAGCTTTATATTTGAATAACATATATTGATTTTGGAATTACGACAACTTAACTTTTTACAAAAAGGGTACCTACAAAATTCTTTCGAGAGTCTTCGGATTATTTGAAAATTGATACGCACTCTCGACAGTAATCTCCCCTCGTGCAACCAAATCCGCTAAACACCTGTTCATATCTACCATCCCTTCTTGAGAACCAGTTTCAATAACAGTATTTATCTCATGAGTTCTCTTTTCTCTGATTAGGTTTGAAACGGCACTATTATTTATCAACAGTTCATAAGCAGGCACCAAACCACCAGAAATTCTAGGAATTAATCTCTGAGAAAAGATACCGTTTAAGCTTGTAGATAGCTGGCTTCGAATCTGGTCTTGCTGAGCTGCTGGGAAAGAATCGATAATTCGATCAATTGTCTGGGAGGCACTGTTAGTATGTAAGGTTGAGAAAACTAAATGTCCTGTTTCTCCAGCTGTAACAGCAGTTGAAATAGTTTCTAGACCACGCATTTCTCCAATTAACACAACATCCACATCTTCACGAAACATACTCTTCAAGGCATTTGGGAAATCATCGGTATCGATTCTGACTTCTCTCTGATCAACAATCGATCGTTTCTGTTCATAAATATATTCTATTGGATCTTCGATAGTTAAAATGTGTTCAGATCTATTGGTATTGATATAATCAATCATTGCGGCCAAAGTAGTGCTTTTTCCATGGCCAACCGGACCAACAACCAAGAAGAAACCTTGCTGTTTATCAGCAAAACTTTTTAGAATTTGAGGCAAATTTAACTCTTCAAAAGTCTTAATCTTTTTAGGAATCAATCTAAGAGCAATTGACACGGCACCTTGTTGAAAAAAGGCATTGCCTCGAAAACGGTCACCGTTTGGAGAATACGAAAAATCCACTTCCTTGTTTTTCAAAAAAATCTCTTTGTTTTCTTTGGTTAATAGTTCGTTCATCAAACCAGTAGTATCTTCTTTACTTAAAACTGGATTCTTAACCAATGGCAAGAGAAGACCAGAGACCCTGATAGTCGGATGTCGCCCTTCAGACAAATGAATATCGGACCCACCCTCGCGAGAAACCGTACTCAATAATTCTTCTAAATATTTTTTGTAATCCATGTATTAAATTTAAAGTTAAAAATCAAATTTCAAAATTATAATGTTTGTTTAAATCGATAAATTTACATTTTAATATTTAAATTTTGGTTCTATTTCTTATTTGTGTTGTAAATCTTTGTGACTTCCTCAACCACTTCTGATGGAATAGTCGTAGCTTTGATAATATAACCTGTTGCACCCAGACTTTTAGCTTTTTCAATATCTGCCAACTGTCCTTGGTTAGTAAGCATGATTAAAATTGCATTTGGAAGAAGATTATCTTTCTTGATTGCACCAAGAACATCAAAACCATCCATTACCGGCATAACTATATCAAGCAAAACAATATCAGGGATATAACCTCCCTTAATTTTCTCCAATGCCTCCTCTCCCCCCATGGCAGCATTTACTTCATAGCCAGTCTTATTAAACTTTATTGAATACATATTCAATAAAAACTTATCGTCATCTATTATCAAAACTTTTATTTTTGTCTCATTCATACTTTTTATTATATCATTTTTATTAACTATTAAAAGTGTATGTTTATTGTTTTACCTCCGCATTTTCATCTAGAACATCATAATCAGCAAAACCAACTTCTGAAAATGGGATTATTTTACCTAGAGCCTTGATAATAGCGTCTTCTTTCATTGTCAGCATTCCTTTCTTACGTAAATTCTCAAAAATGACTGTATCTGTAGGATTGCTTAAAATAAGTCTTTCAATATCTTTATCCATTTTAAATGCTTCGGAAATGACTGTTCTACCCTTTAATCCGGTAGGACATTCAGGTGTTGATTGCGGAGTATAAATATTTTCAAACTTTGGCAACACTTTTCTGTATTCCTCAGGTAAATCCTTAAATTGTTTCTCGAGAAGATTTTTTAGATCATTTTCAATTGGCACCGCAGTACCAGAACCAGGGCACAAAGTTCTAACCAATCTTTGAGCCATACACAAAATCAATGTCGGAGCGATTAAATAAGGATCCACACCCATATCGATCAAACGTGGAATAACTCCAACAGCGGTGTTTGTGTGTATAGTCGCCAAGACCAAGTGTCCAGTTAAAGCAGCTTGAATTGCCAACTGGGCCGTTTCCTTATCTCTAATTTCCCCCACCATGATAACATCTGGGTCTTGTCGCAAAGTTGTACGCAAACCAGTCGCAAAAGTATAACCGATTTCAGCATGCACTTGAGATTGGTTGATCCCGTCCATATTATATTCTATCGGATCTTCCAAAGAGAGAATGTTTAGCTCTTCTTTATCAAGCTCATTCATCATTGAATACAAGGTGGTTGATTTACCAGAGCCGGTTGGACCAGAAATCAAAATCATTCCATAAGGTGCTTTTATAGCGTCTCTAATATAATCTAAATTCACCTTTGATAAACCGATTTCCTCAAGTTTTTTAACACCCTTGCTTTGATCCAAAATACGAACCACAATTTTCTCACCATAATATGTTGGGAAAGTTGAAACACGCAAATCAATTTTTTTGTTATTTACAGGAACAGAAAAACGGCCATCTTGAGGCTTGCGTTTCTCATCAAGCTTCATTCCAGCAAGAATTTTGATTCTGGTAGAAATACGTGCTCGTGAGCTTTTAGGAAACACGAAACTGGTATGCAAAATTCCATCTTCTCTAACACGGACACGCATGCCGTCGTTTGTTGGCTCAAAGTGAATGTCTGAAGCATCACCATCGACAGCTGTTTCAATAATATTGTTAACGATTTTGGCAACCGGCGTATCTTCGACAATATTTGTCTCAAAAGGATCTTTCATTTGTGAGTTATCAGAGCCAGATACTTCCAAATTTTCGGCAACGTCCTGCATTTCAAGTTCAGACAATGCCTTATTTACCTCTTTAACGGTTCCTGTATATAAAGTTAAAATTGCTTGAAAATCAGTCTCGCTGATCAAGTACAATTTAAAAGGCATATCAATTTTATTGGAAATAAAATTCAACGCATCCTTGGCCTCAATAATATCTGGGTCGACGGTTCCAACCTCAAGAACACCGTCACTTACTGACAATGGCACAAATTTATAATGACGAGCGGCTTCTTCTGGAATATAGTCTAAAACTTCACTCGGCACATCGCCGTTGTCCAAATCTCTCGTAGGAATCCCGTAATATTCACCCTTGGAATCCAAGATAGCGCCTTCACTGATCCCCTTTTTAATGAGAAGTTCCTCGACAGAAGCGCCGGTGGATTGAGCCTCCCCTTTAATCCTGGCGACATCTGCTTTATTAATTATTTCTTTTTCAGCTAGAATGTCTAATATGCTCATATTTATTTTAACAAATTATCTTACCCGAGGCTGCGAGATCGTGGCATTTGCCGAAGTGGTTGTTGAAACTTGGGAACCGCTATCGCTTCCAATTGGAGCAAACGGATTTGGACGGCCAACCGGCTGGTCCTGAATTGTAACTCCATAATCTACCAAACTTATAAATGTTTGATTTGAAAAGATGTCGCCCTTTAGATTTACGTTTGTAAGTCTTTTAAGCATTGTATACAACTGAGCCCCATCAACAACTGTCTGTTTAACAGCTGAAGTTGTAGAGAGAGTAGATGTTCCGGTATCTTTAGGTGCAAAAAACATTTGGTAACCAAAAAATGCGATTGCTATAACGACAACGGCTATTATTATTTGTTTGGTTTTTGAAGTCATTTTTGTTTTATTTAAGATTTCTTAAGAGTGGATCCCCACCTGCGCGAGGATGACACTCAGAAGTGTCATTTTAACCAATAAGTCTTCAGTGTTACACTGTAGTCATTGAATCCATTATCATTAGCACTTACAGATAAATCCGTAATATCTACCAATCGCAAACTTTCCTCTAATCTGCTTAAAAGATTGGAAAAATTTATATATGTAGCATTAACAGAAAATGATAGACCGATAGTAGAATATTTCTTATTATCTGCACCAACCTGACCACCGTTACCGGCAGTTGTGTCAATTTTTATATTTTTTATCGATAAACCTTGTGATGCTGCGATATTATTGATATCAATGATTAAACGAACATTATCAACGTTATCTGGCAACAATTTTTGCAGTCTCGAAATCTGATCATCGCTAAAAGTATTTTTTTGAGCAATTAAGACATCTCTTTTCTGAATTATTTTATTAGAATCTGCCAAAGCACTTTGGTAATCGGCATCCTCTGCCTGAAGACTTTGAACACTGCGAGTTGCGCCAGTTGCGTCTACCCCACGATAATTAGGATCGACATACCCAAAAAAGGCACCGAGGGAAACTAATATTAAAACGATTGGTGTAATTAAGTTCATAATTAATTTGTATTAGCGGTAGTAGTACCCTGATCGCCGACGTTTATATTGCGACTGGTTTGATATGAGACAAGCGTTTTATCAATAGTTGCTGTAAAATTGAAAGAGACACTGCCGTCCTGAGTTAGATTTAAATCAGAAATGACTGGCTGCTGCAAAAATTTCAAAGTTCCAAAAATATCAGACTGTTTAGCGACTGTTTCAAAATTTCTTGCGACACCAGACATGGTTAGGCTAACTTTGTTATTATCGCCATAAGAAAATCGCATCGTCTTAAAACGAATATTTCGCAAGGTTTCTAGTTCAAGTAATTTAAAAACTGGTGAAACTGCCAAGTGACTGCTTAATAGTTGGTTTGAAACTGTGATTCGATCGTCCAACCTAATCAAAGACTCAATAGTATTTGGTTCATATGCTTCTTTAGTTTTCAAAAGTTGTTGCTTATCAGCATCAATCTTCTTGGTCAAAGAATCTTTCCAAAAAATTATACCAGCAACCATAGCGACAACCACAATAAAAGCAATGATCGACAAAAGGGTCAATAAGCTGACCTTTGATCCATCATCTGAATAATCAGAAGTAATTGGTTTTTTAGGTATAAAAGATGTTTGTAGTTTAGTTTCCATATTCTCTCTTAATTATAATATCAAAAGCAAATAAAAGCTATACAAAATAATCCACAAGTGTTTTATCCGAGTTCTTGAAGGCGTCTTAAAGCAAGACCGATCGAAACAGCAAAAGTTGGGCCGGCTGTCTTAAGAACATTCTCCAAAAATGCCGGATATTCGGTCTTTGCAAAAGGATCGGCCAATTCAACAGCAACAGAAAAACTAGATTCAGCTTTCTCCTTTAAGCCTTTGAGCAAGACCCCTCCCCCCGTAAGAAATACTTTATTGATTTTCTTGCCACTCTTTTTTTGATAATCCAAGACAGAACGGCCTATCTCTGAAAAAATGTAATCCAAAGTCAAAGCGGTTATTTCAGAAACATTTTTATTTTCATCCTTTGCCAAAAGGCCATATTCTCTTTTTAATTTTTCAGCTTGCTCAACTGAGATACTCAAAGATTTTGAAATTGCCAAAGTAATATCTTGAGAACCGCGACCGATAGAATGAGAACTTCTGAGAATTCCCCTTTCAACAATGTAAATTTTTGTAGTACCAGAACCAAAATCAATAACCATCTGTGGAGCAGTACCTGGTTCAATTACAGCTCGCAATGAGCTGAAAATTTCTATTTCAGAAAAGGCGCTATCAAGTTTAGCCAGTCTGGCTATATCACGATTTCTGGTAAGTGCCTCATTAAGAATGACTACGAGCATGACGTCGATGGTATTCTCCACCTGATTGGATTGCTGACCATCTTCAAATTCAGACACCCTATTTTCATTTTTAGGGAGAATTGAATAATCCAAAGTTACTTCTGAAATAGGAGCTGGAATGTATTTTCTTGCTTCAAGCGGAATCATGGTTCTCAATTGTTGTTCATTAACATTTGGCAACTTGATGAAAGACACAAAGCTTGAACCAACAGCAATAGATAGTCCGCACTTGTTTGTAGTAACGTTTGACTCTCGTAATATATCTGTTACAGCCTGAGCCAATTTTTCTGCGGGTAAATTAGTCGATCGTCCAACTTCCACACCCGCGTAAGGTCCAAGCGACAGTTCACCATAAGTCTCCAAAACAGCTCTTCCTGACTTCTTTTTCATTTGAACAACCTTGATCGAAGATGGTCCAATATCGACGCCCAATACGCTCACCGACTTATTCGATGAAAATATTGAACTAAAAAAATCTGAAATGGGATTACTCATACATTATGATATTTATAACTCTTATTATATCATAAAGGCAAATGAATATTCCAATGAAATTGAGGAAAACTTTTACTTGGGCAAAAAATATATGCTACAAGTTTATTGAGTGGATTGCGGATATTTTACTTCCGAAATCAAAAGTTATTAAAAAAATCGAAGTGATGGACATCGAAAGTCTCTTTCAAAAAATTCCTCGCTCAGATATTATTGATAATGATAAGATAAAAGCAATGTTCACTTATAAAAATAGCTTCTGTCGTCAAGCTATTTGGGAAATTAAATTCCGAGCTAATCCAAAAATCATTTCGTCTTTTAGTCGGCTATTCTATGAATTCTTAGTTGAAGAATTAAGCGAACTCGAGACTTTTTCTAATTTCAAAAACCCCATATTAGTTCCCATCCCCTCTTCGAAGGCAAGATTGAAAGAAAAAGGTTTTAATCAATGTATCCTAATTGCCAAAGAACTAGAGAAAATAGCAGAGGAAAGCAATGATAAATGTTTTACTGTTGTGACAAATTTATTATTAAAAAATAAAGACACTCCACACCAAGTATCGATCAAGAATCGAAATAAAAGATTAAATAATCTGCATGATTCATTTTCAATAAATAAATATGAGGCCAAAAAACATAACCTGCATGGACGGCCGGTGATTATAATCGACGACGTAATAACTACTGGAGCTACAATAAACGAAGCTTTTCGTACCTTTAAAACAGCCGGGGTTAAAAAAATTATTGGATTTGCCTTGGCACATTAAAATAAAATGTAAGAACAAAAGAGCGGGGCGCAAAGCGCCCCGCTCTTTCACCATATTCCCTATTTCCAATTCAAGTAAGTCACCGTCAATTGTAAAACAGTAGCAAAGCTACCCCACAGTAAATATGGGATATTAATGTAAACTACCCAAGGAACTACTGGATAAATCACGATAAATGACCAGACCAGTGTCCCAACCACCAGAAGAATATCAATAGCCGAAAGCCAGAAATTTTGTAAACCAAACTGAATTGGTGTAAAGGCAAAATTAAATATCAAATTTAGAATGAATGGTAAGGCAATCCAAAAACTAATCTGACCTTTTGACAGTAAGTAGAAGACGTAAATAAAGGAAACAGCTATTAAAATATATAAAACGGTCCAAACAGGACCAAAAAGCCAAGATGGTGGTGACCAAGAGGGTTTTAACCAATTAGCATAAGTTGTGTAGTTTTGCATAATATAAATATTATACAACAGTTTTAAAAGGATATCTATTTAAATTTAAATACTTGATAACCTAATTACTACTTGTCGTGGTTGCCAAGCAGTCCACATAAGTATTTTTGTTACCTTCAGTGATAAAAGCCGTATTACCTTTGTTCCAAAAAATAAATGATTCATCAGTGTTTGCATAACGAGCGCCAGAAGCAGAGACAGCCTGAATGAGGAGCATACTTCGACCATCGCTTAAGTTTAGTTCTACCCTATCCTTTAAGAAAATTGATTGAATAGTTTTTTTATCTGAACAATTAAAAATAGCGGTAGTAATAACACCTTCAGTATTTTTATTTACAACTTCATTTTTAACCAGAAGGATTCGACACAAACAAAACAAACCGACGAGAATAATTACAATGCAGACAATAAGTAATGATTTCTTCATATGAAGATATTATATAGGATACAATATTAAATTACTAATAATAAAAACCCAGATCTTTGTAGATCTGGGAGTATTTGGCGAAATGCAGGCCATCAAGCCGCATGTGCTTGGTCATAACTGACAATATCTTGCCAACTCGCTTGTGATGACAAACCACGAAACGACGCGTGCTTTTTTCGAGAAAGATCATCATCAAACCTAACGATATCATCCCAACTAGATGATACGGGCATTCCGCGATTAATCGCGTGTTTTTCTCTAGAAAGATCATCTTCCGACTTTAATGTTACCGCTTTCGACTTACTGTTTTTCACTGTTCACCTTTCCTTAATAAGTCATTAACAAAAATATTCCAGTTAAGCAGAGTAAACGCTTGAAGCGTTGAGTAATGGTTGAAATTTCTCCATTAACTCCGGATACTCCTTAAGCAGGGCGTCTATGAATTTAACAAAGCTTTCATACACATCTTGAACTTCCCAGTATTTTACAGGGGAATCTTCACCCCGACTTCTACCGCTAAGGATAAAGTGCAATTTTACTTCGGATTGCTCCAGCCTATTTTTAATACAGTCAAAATTTGGAGTACGGAAGCTTCCATACTTGATACGCCATGAGTACTTTTCAAACACATACACCTGTTCCCTCAAAAAACTTCGTGTTGTATCTCTACCACCGGTAAACGAGCCTTCAAGGAATCCATGAAGTATTTCGATCACTCCCTCGATTTCTTTCCTCATCCTATCAATATTACCCGAACCTTCGATTGTCTGCTGTACTGTGTTCACTTTACACCTCCTGTCTATCTCTAGACACCATCTCTGTTTATTAAAGTGGGTATCTCTACCCGTTTCTGTTTATCTGCTAATAATATATAACAAATTATTTAAAAGTCAATACAAAGAAAGTAGACGGCGATATTTTCTCCTTCGTCAAAAAATTTTCTCGTCAGAAAATTTTTGGCTTCCTACAAGAGGACTTCTATTTTTATAAATAAAAATATATGGGATAGTGGGTTTTTGGTGACCAAATTAATATAGGATATAGACAAGGGTAAAAATCGAGTTATACTAATTTTAATGCTTCAAATAATAAAAAAAATTTTCTCGATAAGTAAAGAGAATACAAAAAAGATAGGTAAAGGGAATAAGAATGCTTGGGCACAGAAACAGTTGAAAGAAATGGGGAAACTTGGGGGAAAATTGATACTAATGTAATTCTGCAATGCAGAATTCAATGAAAATAAACCTTAATAATTAGGTGTTGAGGAAACAAAAAAAAGAAACAACATTATCGATATTCTCAAAGCAGGTGGAACACGTATATTGTTGTTTCTTCAACATCTAAGATAAAGAAATTTGGCCTAAAAGTCAAATTGGTCTTGTCCTATTTTTAGGATAAATTGGAGCTATTTAGCTTTGAGAATAAAGTTGAGGGTAGCAGAGGGGGCAGGTCTGCTACTTTCAACTTTATTCTTTGTCTACTATTTCAACTTAAGCCAGTTTTTGAGCTTAAGAGGGATGGATTTTAGCTTTTTTAGAGATAAAAATTTGAAGTGAAAATGATTTTTTTGGAGAAAATAAAAAGCAACTAAAACTAAGATAAAAATATTTGGCAGCAATAAATACAACAGACACAGGAGCAGTGACGACTTGGAACCCAGGCTTGAATAGTGATGTAACTTATTTGACTATTTTGACTACGGGTTTGTATATCAGTGGAAATTTTACGAGTGTGGATGGAGAGAGTAGAGCTAATTTTGCCGCTTTTGATTTTATACCGGCTTCTACCCAAACCGATACCAATCAAACAGCGGCTTCATCAACTTCTTCAGGAGGTTGTAATGGAGCAAAGCCATATAATACACCTGATTTATTTCAAATTAATGTGACTAACAATACAGCTAAACTATTCTTTACTCCATCAAGTACTAATGATTATTTTGTTAGTTTTTCAGAAAAACCTAATGCTGAAGATTATGGATCTCAAGTAACTTTAATGAGGGAAGGAGTTCAAAGCTATACTGTTTATTTATTAAAACCAAATACAACTTATTACTTTAAAGTCCGAGGTCAAAATGGTTGTATGCCAGGGGATTGGAGTAATACTATGGTGATTAAAACGAATACAAAAAATGTAACTAGAGTGAGTATTTTTTACAAAAATACAAGTGTGGTTCAGAAAGTTGTTTCATCATTCATAGCTAAAAAAGGAGTGAAAGTGACACCAGTTTTGCCAACAACTAAAACAGTAACTCCAATGGTGACTCAAACTCCGACGGTAATTAGTCAGCCAGAATTAGATTTTATTTCTCCGGTACCGACGAATGAAACTCCAGGGGTGGTGAAAAAGAAATGTTTCTTGTGCTGGTGCTGGTAATTTGGAAGTAGTTGACAAAAACATTTAAAACCATTAGATATGTCTCTTTAGTGCAAAAGGATTGGGAAAAGACTATATATTTAACGAAAAATACTATGGCTATCGATACTGTTGTCATTGAGTTACAATGCGAGGATACGGGTATAAACATTGAACATTATTTTGTTTTAAGAAAAAATCATTGGTTCCTTTATAAAATAAGAGATCTATCCGATTGATTGCTTTTTAGGATAGTTATTGGAAAAAAAGTAAATTGTGTCATCGATAATGTCACCGTTTGAAGTTAGTTGATTTTTTTCCAAGGTGGAGCATGAACTGTTCTTGATATACAATACCTTATTATAAATATTATGAAAATTAATTTACTATCTGGAACAATCTTACTAATCAGTTTTTTGGGAATATGCTGTATTGG
>Ga0118677_10000308_pt2 | contig 106639 bp, 97 predicted proteins | sample AliMusrvi5mmetaG_FD_86154 | JGI IMG/M metagenome (GOLD analysis project Ga0118677, IMG submission 86154)
ATTACCTTGAGTGCCTTGGCGTCAGGGTAACGATTCTGCAGCGTAATACCCAATTGCTTACCGGTAACGATCGCGATGTTGCTGATGCCGTTGCCGATGCTTTTCGCGGCCGTGGAATGGAAATTCTATGCGGCACCCGGTTACTCAGGATTGAAAAGACTGGTAATGTCTCCTCTGTCTTCTTTGAGCATGGTGATGGCGAGCAAGAGGTAATTGCCGAAGTCGTGCTGAATGCCTTGGGGCGACGTCCTGCCATCAAGGGACTTGGGCTTGATAAGGCCGGAGTTGCCCTCGATGGACACGCTATCTGCACCGATCTGGAGCAACGCACGACGGCGGGACATCTCTTCGCCGCGGGCGATTGCTGCGGTCCCTACGAGGTTGTGCATATCGCAATCACCCAAGGTGAGGTTGCTGCGAAAAACGCCGCCTCACTGATCAGGGGTGGAAAAACTGTCAGTGTGGACTACAGGCTGAAGCTATTTGCAACCTTCACGGAGCCCCAAATGGCCTCTTGCGGTCTGACCGAGCAAGAAGCCCTGGAGATGGGAATGAAAGTGATCACAGCCAGTTATCCTTTTGCCGATCATGGTAAATCGATTGTGAAGGGAGAGACGGAGGGATTTGTTAAGTTGATTGCCGATGCATCTAGCGGGACTATCCTTGGTGGTGCCGTTGTCGGTCCGGAAGCATCGGAGTTAATCCATGAGATTGTCGTCGCCATGGCTTTCAACGCAACGGCAGGTCAACTCGCCCTGGTGCCCCACTACCACCCGACCCTCGGCGAGATCTGGACCTACCCCGCAGAGGAAATTGCTGAGAATATTTTGAATAGGTAAGCAGTAAAATACAAAGGCCGTTTCCCATTGGGAAACGGCCTTATTTGGCAGAGTTTCTTGAATGACTTAGCGGTTCACCCTCACTATTGCCGATGTGCCGTCAGTGAAATAAGCCTGATAGGTGATGATGCCGGTGTCTTGGTTGTGGAAGTGGTTAATCAGTGTGAAACTGCTGATCACTTTATTGGAAGAACCGCTTGGAATGGACTGACCGCGGAAAGCCACGAGGTGTACAGAGAAATCGGAATTCTGTACCCAGATACCATTATTGGTTCCTGCCCATCCTGTGAAAATCACTCCTCCGACATCCGGCAGTACCATGGTACCGAATGAGGAGAAATTATCGGGAAGGCCGGGAGCAGGGGATCCCACGGAAGCCACATTCAACTTATTCGTGGCACCCGGAAGTGAAAGGTAAATGGAACTTACGTTGGTCAGTGCATTTGTCACAGTTCCAATGTTGATCGTTACGGAACTAGTGGCCGTTGAGTAACCAATGAAGGCAATAGCCCCATTATTGTTGATCACGGGATTATAAAAACCGCTAATTGTGAAATCGGATATGCCTGATGGTTGTCCGGATCGGATCATCAGATTGAAAGAGCCATTCGTGTCGGATGCCCAGATTCCATTATATGAAGATAGTTGGGGGATGACACTATTGGTAACAACGTTATTCGTAGAGATCGAAACAACGGGACGATTTGTAAGGAACGGGGTGCTTGTGACCACGGGACGGTTGGTAATAGTGTAATTCGTCTGGAAGCTTATTTGGGGCACGTTAGTGATATAGGCGTTGGTTACGGCATGATAGCCCAAGGGCATGTAATTGATGTTCGTAAAAGTTCCCGGGGAATTTGGTATGTAAAGAAGTTGAGCAGACTTGCTTACGTAGGCATTTGTGGTTCCGTTCACGTTATAGTAGTTGGTTCTGTACAGAACATTCGTTATCGTTCCCATGAAGGTGATGATCATGTTACTGGCCAGTACGTTGGTATACTGGTAGCTGATGGTTTTATTTGTTTGGATCACTACATTGGTTATCCGTGTAATCGAGGTGTTGGTTTGGGGGATGTAGTTGGTGGTGTAGGAATAATTTGTCCAGGAAACGTAGTTGGTGGCGTAAGTGTAGATGGTGTTCGTTACTAAATTAGCAGTTCCATTTGTTTCAGTCGCATTGCCACAGAATGCGATGCTTCCAAGATCATTCATGGTTGCTCCGTAAATGGAGCGGATTGTAGCTGTGTTTGAAGAGGTGCCGCCGACTTGATCTCCACTCTGAATGAGAAGGGAGGATGTCTGGGCTTCAAGTCCAAGGGTTGCGCTAAGGACGAGCATGATAGTAATAAGGAGGATGTATTTCATTGTGTGAATGTTTTGATGCATGACAACGCGTTTCGTCAACGCATAAATCACCCCGACCGAAAGTATAAGCCAGACTTATCGTTGTGAGCCCGAGGCACCCGCGGCCTGAGCGGCAACGGAGTAGGGATACTGTGTTCCCAGGGCTTGGAGCAGGCGCTTGGCCTCATCCACTTTTCCTTGCTGAGCCAATAGGCGGGCTTGGGCGAGGAGTGCAAACGGAGCTCCGTAAGACTGTGGAAATCCGGTGGATGCCTGCTGGTAGGCATTCAGGGCGGCGTCGACCTTTCCGGCAACACGAGCATTGGAAGCGCGACCAATCAGGCCAGATACTGCAAGAGGACTCTGAGGGTATGTCTCTGTGAAGCGGGAGTACATGGCATCCGACTCATCGAGTTTTCCCGCATCGCGAAGCGAGGCAGCCAGTAGAAGCATGGCATCGGCTGCGGCATCGTTGCCGGCCTGTCCGATCGAATGCGCGGCCCAGCCGCGGCACAGCTGATCTTCCTGCATGAAGACCTCGAACGGCTTGTTCGGCGACGGCATGACGGCCACGGATGGCCCGCTGGGCATCGGGGCGCAGGCCGCCAGCAACAGCGCCGCGATGCCAGCCACGCCGAGGCGGCCCGGCGTCGTGCGGCGCGGAGCCAAACGGGACGCTTCATGGATGTTGCGCATCATGGGCTCCCTGGGGCCGGTGCCGCGCCGACCGGCTGGGCCGGCACCTGCATCCAACCCGAAGGGCAGCTTGACACGTACGGGTAGTAGGCCCTGGCCGGCTCGCAGTAGTACCAGTATGGGGTCGGCGGCGGCGGAGCGATCGCACCGGCCGGCGGGTTCACCACAACAACCGGCGGCTCCCATGGATTGGGATAGGGATAGACCGGCGCTGGATAGAAATACCAGCTGGCGCCCACGACCCACCACCAGCCCCAGCGTCCGTCATGCCGGGCCTGACGCCAGTGACCGCCGCGCCACAGACTCCAGTCGTGCTCGTGGAAACGTGAGATGTCGCCGCGCCATTGCGGCGGTGTCGCGTGCGCCCTTCTTTGCGCCAGCGTTGGCGCGCTCAAGGTCAGTGCGACAAGCGCCAGGCTCAATGCCAGCACAGCCGGCCGAAGCCGGCATCGATCGTGTAGAAGATGTTTCATGGGCAAGCCTCCATTGCACAGACGGATTCTTGGCCTTGCGGCAGCGCACGGTTTGCGATTAATCAAGCCCGCAACCGAATCGTCGGCGCCTGGCCGTCAAGGCCAGTTTTCCAGGCCTGGCGCGCTTGTGTATTCGCAAGCCGCCCCGATATCAATTTTCTATCATTTCATTGCACCTGCGGTGCAGGTGCGTCCTGCTGCAAACCGGTGCGGCCCTGGCTTTCGAATGCGTCCGCTTGCAGCAGCCGCAGCTGCATCCCGCCACGAGGAAAGGGATTGACCATGAAGACGAAAAACTGGGTACTGACTTTGGGCGCGATCGCCCTGATCGCCGCGGCAACGTCCGCTGCCTTTAACCTGAAACCGGCCGACCGGCTGGCCAAGGAGAGCACATCCGGCAGCGCCTCTGCAACGGCGCTGGCCGGCGCACCGCCAGCATCCACGCTGCCGGCGATTCCGCCCGGGGTCACGCCCAACTACCGCGCCATCGTGCAGCAGGCAGGCCCGGCCGTGGTCGGCGTCACGGTGGCGGGCCAGCATGCAGGCAGTTCGGCTGAAATGCCGTTCGACCTCGATGACCCGTTCTTCCAGTTCTTCCGCGGTCTGCCGGGATTTCAGCTGCGCGTGCCGCGCCAGGGGCGCGGTGACGCCGTCCCGTTCCGGAGTCTGGGCTCGGGCTTCATCATCGCCAGCGACGGGCTGATCCTGACCAACGCGCATGTGGTGCGCGAAGCCAAGGAGGTCACCGTCAAGCTCAGCGACCGGCGCGAGTTTTCGGCCAAGGTCCTCGGCTCGGATGCGGCCACCGACATCGCCGTCCTGCGCATCGATGCCAAGGGCCTGCCGGTCGTGCGCCTGGGCGATGCGCAGCAGTTGCAGGTGGGAGATCCGGTGCTGGCCATTGGTTCGCCGTTCGGCTTCGAGCAGACCGCCACGCAAGGCATCGTGAGCGCCAAGGGGCGCTCGCTGCCCGGCGACGCGTCCGTTCCCTTCATCCAGACCGATGCGGCCGTCAATCCAGGCAATTCGGGCGGGCCGCTGTTCGATGGCAGCGGCGCCGTCGTCGGCATCAACGCGCAGATCTATTCGCAGTCCGGCGGCTTCCAGGGCCTGTCGTTTGCGATCCCGATCAATGTGGCGCTGAAGGTCAAGGACCAGATCCTCGCCAGCGGACATGCATCGCACGCGCGGCTTGGCGTCACGGTGCAGGACCTGAACCAGGGCCTGGCCGAGTCGTTCGGCCTGAGCCCTCCGGACGGCGCCCTGATCGCCAATGTGGCGCCCGACAGTGCCGCTGCGGCGGCCGGCCTCAAAGCGGGCGACATCATCACCGAAGTGCAGGGTGAGGCGGTCGTGCGTTCCGGCGACCTGAGCAGCCGCATCAGCCTGGCCACACCGGGCGAAACCGTGCGCCTGAAGGTCTGGCGTGACAAGGCGGCACGCGAAGTCACGGTCAAGCTCGGGCGCTCCGAGGACGGGGCGAAGACGCCGCAGCCGCGCGACGCCCGGGCCGAGCCCGGTCAGCTCGGTCTCAAGCTGCGCGCCCTCGCGTTCGATGAACAGGCCCGCCTGCATCTCAAGGCCGGTCTTCTGATCGAAGGCGTGGCCGGCGCGGCCGCGCGCGCGGGCGTCGTGCCCGGCGATGTGCTGCTGTCGATCAATGGCGTGGCCGTGCACTCGGTGGACCAGGTGCGTGCCGTCATCAGCAGCAAGCCCAGGCGCATCGCCCTGCTGATCCTACGCGATGGCGAGCGCATCTTTGTGCCGGTGGAACTGGACTGATGCCGCCATTGACAACTCGCAAGGCGTCCGCCGCGAAGCTCTGTAGTCTGATCGGCGGATTGCGCGCAACCCCATGCAGGCAGTCCCTTGATACTTTCAAAAAAAAGGAGTAGTCCTCATGAGCAAATTGCGTTTGTTTGAGCCGCGCTTGTTCGAGCCCGCACTGAGCGATCCGTTTGATTCCATGTTCAGCCGATTCATGGCGCCCATGCGAAAAGCCATGGAAGACGGGTCCCTCGACATCAAGCTCGATGTCACGGAATCCGACGGCCTGTACAAGGTCCGCGCCGACATACCGGGCGTCAAGAAGGACAACATCAATGTGCGCATCGACGGCAATGTCATCCAGATCGACGCCGAGGCCAAGAAGGAGAAGGAAACCAAGGAGAGCGGCGGCAAGGTGCTGCGCAGCGAGCGCTGGGAAGGCGCGGTGTCGCGCACCTTCTCGCTGGCGCAGGATGTCGACGAAGCGAAGGTCACGGCCAAGTACGAAGACGGCGTCCTGACGCTTGAGCTGCCCAAGAAGGCCACGGCCGCCGCGAAGCGGATCGCCATCCAGTGACAGCGCAACCAGGCAGTCCGGTTCGGGATGGAGCCGGGCTGCTGTTTTTCACCAATGCAGAGCAGGAGGACCTATGTTGAAGATACTGATTGCGGTGGACGGATCCGATCTGGCCAACCGCGCGATCGAGACCGTCGGCGAGATGGTCCGCTCCGGCCTCGATGTGCAGGCGTGCCTGATCTGCGTCAGCCCCAATATTTTCCTGGAGCCGGCCTTCTCTGCTGACTACAGCTATGTCGCGATGCAGAAGGTCGAGGAGGAGCAAAGGCGCCAGCAGGACTTGACGCTGGGCAAGGCCACGGACCTGGCCAGGGCGCAGGGACTGCGGCTTGCCGACCCGGAGCGCGCCAATGGCGTGATCGCCGATGAGATCGTGCGCGTTGCCAAGGAACGCAAGGTGAACCAGATTGCGATGGGCACGCGCGGCATGGGCGCCCTGGGCAGCGTATTCATGGGCTCGGTCGCGCAGCGCGTGGTCCATCAGTCGCCGGTGCCGGTGCTGCTGGCCAAGTAGGCGCTGCAGGCGGTCGGTTCACGGCGCCAGGACAGACGCGCGCGCTGCGCCTTGCGCCTAGGCTTCCACATGGATACAGTTGCGACCGGCCTTTTTGGCCAGGTACAAGCTTCTGTCAGCACGTTCCAGCAAGGTCGCGTCGCTGTCGCCGGCAACGTAAGCCGCCAGGCCGATCGACACCCGAATGGGCAGCGCTCCCAGCGCTGGAAGCAGCAGGTCCGCGATGCCCACACGCATGCGTTCACAGACGGTCAAGGCCGTTTCGATGCTGCTGCCCTCCACCAGCACCACAAACTCCTCTCCGCCATATCGGGCAAGGTAGTCCACCGCACGGATCGAATCGCCGATGCGTTTGGCGACCGCGACCAATACTTCGTCGCCCACAGGATGCCCCAGGGTGTCGTTGATCCTCTTGAAGTGGTCCAGGTCGATCATGCACAGGGCAAACCCGTGGCACAGATTGCGTTCACAGCGCATGACCTGATGGCGCATGGTCTCTATCAGGTGCCGGCGGTTGAACACACCGGTGAGTGAGTCGTGTTGCGCCATGTCCCGGATCGTCAACAAAGATCGCGACAACTCGGCCCTGACCCGGCTGATATAGCCTCCCATCAGGCAAACGAAGCCCATGACCCCCGCCAACGCCAGCAGGTTCATCAATTCGACGGGCAGCAGAACGCGATCCGGGTGGTTGCGAAGCAGCAACCCGATCACGCCCGCATAACCCACCAGACCCACCGCGCCCACGCGTGCCATCTGGTGCACGCGCAGACGCAGCACCCCAAACAGCAGCGGCACAGGAAACAGCATCAGGAAGGTGCCGCGCGCCTCGACTGCGTTGTAAACCAGCACCATGACGGCGAACATCGAGACCAACAGTTGCGCCTCGGTCAGGCTTGGGTCACGCACCATCAGGTTCCAGCCGAAGCGAAAGATCAGAAACAGCGCCAGGTTGACCAGGCCGAACCCAAAGGCCCACCAAACCGGCAGCCAGGCGGGCATGTAACCCAACCAGGCACATCCCTGTACCAACAAGCCACAGGCCACATACGTGGCAACCGCCATGTAGAAGCGGCGCAAGCGCAAATTCTGCTTCAGGTCCAACTCGTGCATGCCCGACACCGGCGGCTGGTGGTGTGCGGAGTCGGCAAAAGCGGATGCCGTCGCTGATTTTGAACTTTCAAGCATGCGCGAAGATTAAACCATGGCGGCGTGTGTGACGTATCGACAGCTGGCGCGACGTCCTGGCCCAAGCCTTGCCATGATCAAGCTGGCCAGCCCGCGCTGCGACAATCCAGCCATGTTCCATATCGTCCTGGTCGAACCTGAAATCCCGCCCAACACGGGCAACGTCATCCGGCTCGCCGCCAACACCGGCTGCACGCTGCACCTGATCGAGCCGCTCGGCTTTTCGATGGACGACAAGCACATGCGCCGCGCCGGGCTCGATTACCACGAGTACGCCGAGCTCAAGTGCCACGCGAGCTGGAGCGCCTTCCTCGCATCGGAGCAGCCGGCGCCGGAGCGCATGTTCGCGTTGACCACGCGCGCCAGCCGTCTCGTGCATGAGGTCGCCTTCGCGCCCGGTGACTGGCTGGTCTTCGGCGCCGAGACGCGCGGCCTGAGCGAGGCGGTGCGGCAATCATTTGCCGCCACACAAAACATCAAGCTACCGATGATCGAGGGTCAGCGCAGCCTCAACCTGTCGAACGCCGTGGCCGTCACGGTGTTCGAGGCCTGGCGGCAGAACAAATTTCAGGGGTAATAGCGCGCCATCGACTCGGCGACGCAGACCGGCTTGGTGCCGCCTTCGCGCTCGATGGTCGATTCCCAGGTCATCTGGAAACCGCCCCGGTCGATCGGCTCGTACTTGAGCAGTTTCATGCGGGCGCGCAGGCGGCTGCCCACCGGCACCGGCGCCGGAAAGCGAACCTTGTTCAAGCCGTAGTTGACACCCATGCGCGCCTCTTCGATCTTCAGCGATGACTGGAAGAACTGCGGCAGCAGCGACAGGGTCAGGTAGCCATGCGCGATCGGGCCCCCGAACGGGCCGGCCTTGGCCTTCTCGACATCGACGTGAATCCACTGGTGGTCGCCCGTGGCCTGTGCAAACAGGTTGACCTGCTCCTGCGTGATGGTGGTCCAGTCGCTGACCACGACTTCCTGGCCCACAAGGGCAGTCAGTTCGGCTAGGGTTTGAAGTATTTTCATGCTGCCACTGTAGCGAAACGCCGGTCCGGCCCTTGTCAGCTGAGCGACAAAGCGGCGGCACCGCATCTTTGCGGTATCTTCGCGGCATGGCCATCCCCTATGCCCGCTGCCCCAAGTGCGGCCATCAACCGCTCCCCGCCGACCAGGCGTTGCCGACGGCGTGCCCGGCCTGCGGCGTGATCCTGGCCAAGGCGGGCCAGCCGCTGGCCCGGACGTTACCGGACGACCCCGACCCGCCGAGCGCTGCGCAAGACCCGGCGAAGCCGGCAACGGCCCTGGGTTTGCGGGTCCAGCTTGCCCTGCTGGTGGCGCTGATGATCTGGAGCTGGATGCTGATTCGGCTCGATTACCGCAGTGGCGAATTCGGGACAAGCTTTCTGCACCGCCCGCTGCTGGTGTTCCACGAGGCCGGCCACATCATCTTCATGCCGCTGGGCCATTGGTTGTCCGTCCTCGGCGGCACGCTGGGGCAGTTGCTGATGCCGGCCACCATGGCCGGGGCCTTGCTGCTCAAGAACCGCGACCGCTTCGGCGCCGCTGTCGGCGTCTGGTTCGTCGGCGTGTCGCTACTCGATGTCGCACCCTACATGTACGACGCGCTGCAACCGCAACTCATGCTGCTCTCGGGCAGCACCGGCGAGGCTGGCGGACACGACTGGATCTATCTGTTCGACAGCACCGGGCTGCTGGCGCGGGCGCAGTCGATCGGCCGCCTGACCCACCGCCTGGGCGCGCTGGTCATGCTGTTGGCGCTGGCCGCAGCGGCACGACTGCTTTGGCGCAATCGGCAGACTATGGCACTGCGTCCCACACCAGCTTGACGCCGGTGAGAAACATGCCAAGGTAGATCAGGCGGTAGAACACCAGCTGATCGATGCGCCGCGCCAACCAGACGCCGAACCACACGCCAAAGGGCGCGATCGGCAGCAGCACCAGCGAGGTCGCCAGGTTGCGCATGTCCAGCAGGCCCAGCCAGGCATAGGGAATCCACTTGGCCAGATTGATGACGAAGAAGAAGAACGCCATGGTGGCGGTGAATTTCACCGGCGACAGGCGCAGCGGGATCACGTAGGCGTTGATGGGCGGGCCGCCGGCGTGCGCGATGAAACTGGTGAAGCCCGAGGTGGCCGTGAGGATGGCGCCGAGCCAGCGCGGCGGCGGCGCGCTGTCAGCCTTGGGCGGGAACAGCAGGCGCTGCGCCAGAAACAGCAGCGTGAAGATGCCGACGATGCCGGCCACGATGTGCGCCGGCAGCAGCTTGAACAGCAGCGCGCCGATCACGATGCCGACCAGGCCGCAGGGCACGAGGAACTTCAGCAGTTGGAGGTCGAAGTCCTTGCGGAATGCCGCCATGCCCAGAATGTCCATCAGGAACAGGATCGGCATGAAGATGGCAACCGACTGCGGCACGCTCACCGCCAGCGCCATCAGGGGCACGGCCAGCGAGCCGAAGCCCGCGCCAAAGCCGCTCTTGCTGACACCCATCAGCAGCACGGCCGGAATCGCGACCGCGTAGAAGTGGGGGTCGGTGATCAGCGGAAAACTCAAACCCGTTCCAGGATCAGCGCAATGCCCTGCCCGACGCCGATGCACATGGTACACAGCGCGTAGCGACCGCCCATCTGCTGCAACTGGTTGACCGCAGTGGTTGCGAGCCGCGCACCCGAAGCACCGAGCGGATGACCCAGCGCGATCGCGCCGCCCCAGCGGTTGACGCGTTCGTCGTCGTCCTGCAAGCCCAGCAGGCGCAGCACGGCCAGCCCCTGCGCGGCAAAGGCCTCGTTGAGTTCGATCACGTCCATCTGCGCCAGCGTGAGACCGGTCAGCGCCAGAACCTTCTGCGTGGCCGGCGCCGGGCCGATGCCCATGACGCGCGGCGCCACACCGGCCGTGGCCATGCCGACGATGCGCGCCTTGGGCGTCACGCCGTTCTTCGCCGCGGTCTTCTCGTCGGCCAGCAGCAGCGCGCAGGCGCCGTCGTTGACGCCGCTGGCGTTGCCCGCCGTGACGCTGCCATCCGGCCGCACGATGGGCTTGAGCTTGGCGAGCACCTCCAGGCTGGTGGCGCGCGGATGCTCGTCCTGGTCCACCACAATCGGATCACCCTTCTTCTGCGCCAGGCTCACCGGCGTGATCTCGCGCGCCAAGTGGCCGGCCTGCTGCGCCGCCACCGCCTTCATCTGGCTGGCCAGCGCCATCTTGTCCTGCGCTTCGCGGCTGATCTTGTGCTCGACGGCCACGTTCTCGGCCGTCTCGGGCATGGAGTCGATGCCGTATTTCTCTTTCATCAGCTTGTTGACGAAGCGCCAGCCGATGGTGGTGTCATAGACCGCGTTGTTGCGGCCGAAGGCGCTGTCCATCTTGGGCATGACGAAGGGCGCGCGGCTCATGCTCTCGACGCCGCCGGCGATCATCAGAGTGGCTTCGCCCGACTTGATGGCGCGCGCCGCCGTGCCAATGGCGTCAAGCCCTGAGCCGCACAGGCGGTTGATGGTAGCGCCGGGCACGTCGATCGGCAGGCCGGCCAGGAGGGAGGCCATGTGGGCGACGTTGCGGTTGTCCTCGCCGGCCTGATTGGCGCAGCCGAACAGCACGTCGGTGACGGCTTGCCAATCCACATTTGGATTGCGCGCCAGCAGGGCCTTGAGCGGGATGGCGCCGAGGTCGTCGGTGCGCACGTTGGCCAGGGCGCCGCCGTAGCGGCCGAAGGGGGTGCGGATGGCGTCGCAGATGAAGGCTTGGGTCATGGCATGGTTCCTGTAGCGGTTAGGGCGCCGGCAAGGCCGGGCGTGATGCGAAGCGCCAAGGATAAACGCTGCGGCCCGCGCGCCATGTCACCCTGGTTGCCCCGCGCGATAATCTGCAGCCATGTTCAATCCATCCCAAGCCGATGTGCGCCGCTACTTCTGCGCGGTCTATGCCAAGTCCCGCTCCGGCCAGCCGCTCGAGGCGCTCGAGACGATCGCCAGCCTGTGGATTGACGAGCACCCCGAATACCACGCCGAGCTGGCCGATGTCGACGCCGCGCTGGCCAGCATGCAGCAGACGCAGGAGGGCAAGACCAATGCGTTCTTGCACCTGTCCATGCATGTCTCGATCAGCGAGCAGTGCAGCATCGACCAGCCGCGCGGCATCCGCCAGGCCGTCGAACTGCTGACGCACCGGCGCGATTCGCTGCACGACGCCCACCATGAAGCGATGGACTGCCTGGGCCGCATGCTGTGGGAAAGCCAGCGCGCCGCGCGAGCGCCAGACGGCGAGGCTTACATCGCCTGCGTCCAGCGCCGCGCGACGCAGGACTGACGCCGGCTTCAAGACACGCCCCCGGAACATGCACTGCATCATCGAATACGCCGACAGCCGGCACCGCCAGCAGGTCATCGCGCTCTGGAAAACCGTGCTTGGCTACACCGCCGCCCACAGCGAGCCGGGCCTCTCGATCGACAAGAAGCTGGCCATGCAGGACGGCTTGTTCTTCGTGGCCGCGGCGGATGGCGCCGTGGTCGGGACCGTCATGGCCGGCTACGACGGGCACCGCGGCTGGCTGTATTCGGTTGCGGTCGATCCGTCGCAGCGCAAGCAGGGTTTGGGCGCGGCGCTGGTGCGCCACGCCGAGCAGGCCCTGAGCGCGCGCGGTTGCCTGAAGATCAATCTCCAGATCGTCGGCGGCAACGACAGCGTGAGCGCGTTCTACGCGTCGCTCGGCTACGTCATCGAGCCGCGCATCAGCATGGGCAAGAAGCTCGGCCAGAACATTCCGTGGCCGGCGCAAGCCGGCTGAACACGCGGGCCGACCAGGCCTGTTTCACTGGCGATTCGGGTATCTACTGATGCCCGCTTTCCGCATCAACAGTACAGTTGTGTATTGAAGCCAACGAAGCAAGCGAAGACGATGGAAAGAATCTGGATCCAAAGCTATTCGCCCGGCGTTCCGGCGCAGATTGACGTCAGCGCACTGGGCTCGATCGCGAGCTATTTCGACGATGCCGTCAAGGCGTTCGGCGAGCGCCGCGCGTTCGTCAGCGGCTCCACCGGCGTGGCCATCAGCTACCTTGCGCTGGACCGCTTGACGCGCCAGCTGGCGGCCTACTTCCAGTCCGTGCTGCAGCTGCCGCCAGGCGCGCGCGTGGCGCTGATGATGCCCAACCTGCTGCAATACCCGGTGTGCCTGTTCGGCCTGCTGCGCGCCGGCTACGTGGTGGTCAATGTGAACCCGATGTACACGGCGCGCGAGCTGCAGCACCAGCTCAACGACTCGGGCGCGCAGGCGATGATCGTGGTCGAGGTCTTCGCCCATACGCTGGCCAAGGTCATCGCCAACACCGAGGTCAAGCACGTGGTCGTCACCGGCCTGGCCGACATGATGCCCTGGCCCAAGCGCGTGCTCGGCAACTTCCTGATCCGAAAAGTCAAAAAGGCCGTGCCGCCGTATTCGCTGCCCGGCAGCGTGGACTTTCTGGACATGCTCGCGCAGGGCGCGGCCGCGCCCTTCAAGCCGGTCGCCATCGCGTCGGACGACCTGGCGTTCCTGCAGTACACCGGCGGCACCACCGGTGTCGCCAAGGGTGCCATGCTGACACACGGCAACATCCTGGCCAACGTCAAGCAGGGCCAGGTCTGGAGCGAACCCTTCCTGGACCGCAGCGAGGAGCTGATCAGCATCACCGCGATTCCGCTGTACCACATCTTCGCGCTCGGCGGCTGCCTGGGCATGGTCGGCATGGGCGGCACCAATGTGCTGGTGGCCGATCCGCGCAACATCCCCGCCTTCGTCAAGGTGCTGAGCCAATACCGCTTTGTTTCGCTGCCAGCCGTGAACACGCTGTTCAACGGCCTGATCAACGACCCCGGCTTTGCGAAGGTCGATTTCAGCAAGCTGCGCTTTGCCATCGGTGGCGGCGCGGCCGTGCAGCGCCCCGTGGCCGAGCGCTGGCACGCCATCACCCAAACGCCGCTGGTCGAAGGCTACGGACTGACCGAATGCTCGCCGACGGTCACCGTCAACCCGTTTGACCTCAAGGAGTTCAACGGCAGCATCGGCCTGCCCGTGCCGTCGACCGAGGTCTCGATCCGCGACGGCGAAGGCCGGGAACTGCCGCCCGGCAAGGCCGGCGAGCTCTGCGTCAAGGGGCCGCAGGTCATGCGCGGCTACTGGCGCCGGCCGCAGGAGACCGCCGCCGTGATGACGCCCGACGGCTTCCTGCGCACCGGCGACGTCGCGGTGATGGACGACAAGGGCTTTCTGAAGATCGTCGACCGCATCAAGGACATGATCCTGGTCTCGGGCTTCAACGTCTACCCGAACGAGATCGAGGAAGTGGTGATGATGCACCCCGACGTGCTCGAGGTCGCCGCCGTCGGCAAGGCGAGCCCGAACTCGGGCGAGATGGTCAAGATCTTCGTCGTGAAGAAGTCGGCGTCGCTGACCGAAGAGGCGCTGATCCGGCACTGCCGCGAGAACCTGACCGCCTACAAGATCCCGCGCGCGATCGTGTTCCTCGGTGAGCTGCCCAAGAGCAACGTCGGCAAGATCCTGCGCCGCGAACTGCGCGACCAGGCCTGAGGCTGCGCCGCCCAAGCCCATGAGCAGCACGCTGATCATCGCCCTGCCCCTGCTGGCGCTCTACATCGCGTTTCTGCTGTGGTACGGCGGCCGCGGCAAGCCGCTGAGCGAAGCCGAGCTTCTGCAGTTCGAGCGCGAGCTCGGCGCGCTCGGTAGCGATGCGCAGGGCCATTCGGCGTCCGAGCTCGTGCGCCTGCTCGCTGCCAGGGATGACGGCCGCGAGTTCATCATGCACAACCTCGTGCGCTACCGCGCCAAGGCGCTGTACCCGAGCGGCCATTCGTATGGCGACAGCGCGCGCGCCGCCGACAAGCGCTACGGCCGCGCCGCCCTGTGGCCGATGCTGCGCCACGGCTCCGTGCCCGTCTTTCTGGCCAAGTGCAGCGGACGCTTCATCGACGGCGACGACGCGCCGCCGTGGGACTACGTCGCCATGGTGCGCTACCGCAGTCGGCGCGACTTCCTGCGTTTTGCCGTGGCCATCGAAAGCCGCGACATCGCCATCCACAAATGGGCCGCCATCGAGCAGACCTACATCACACCGCTCAAGCCGCTGGCCAGTCTGTTCTTCGTGCGCAGCGCCGTCGGCGTTGTCTTCGCGCTAATCGGGCTTGGCTTCATGCTGCTTCGGGCCTAGCACGCCATGCTGCGCAACATGAGCAAACCGGGATCGCCACCATGAAACTGAAAAAAACCTTGGCCATCTCGCTCGCGGTGACGGCGGCGCTGGCCGTGGGCGTCTACGCCAATCGCCTGCGGATCCTGCAGTACTCGCTGGGCTGGCACACCGATTTCAAATACCCGCGCGATCCGAATCACCCCGTGCCCTGGATCGACGGCCCGGCAGCGGCGGTGCAGGCGGTGTCGCAGCGGCCGCCGAACATCATCGTGATCCTGGCCGATGACCTCGGCATCAACGACGTCAGCACCTTCGGCGGTGGCCACACGGCCGAGGGCGTGCCGACGCCCAACATCGATGCCATTGCGGGCGACGGCGTGCGCTTCGATCAGGGCTACGCAGCAGCGGCCGTCTGCACGGTTTCGCGCGCCGCCTTGCTGACCGGGCGTTACCCGTGGCGCTTCGGCGTCGAGTTCACGCCCACGCCCGGCGCCATGGCGCGGGTTGCCGGTGCGCTCTACGCCGATCCGGACCGTCTGTACCCGGTCGTCATCGACCAGGACAAAGCCAAGGCGTCCAAGGACTTCAACGATCTGGGCATGCCGCCGACCGAGCAGACCGTGGCCAAGTTGCTCAAGCCGCGCGGCTACCACACCATCCACATCGGCAAATGGCATCTGGGCAGCACGCCCGAAATGCGGCCCAACAACCAGGGCTTTGACGAAAGCCTGTTCATGGAGAGTGGCCTGTACCTGCCGGAGAACGACCCGCGCGTGGTCAACTCGAAGCAGGACTTCGACCCGATCGACAAATTCCTGTGGCCCAACATGCGCTTCGGCGTGAGCTACAACGCAGGCAAGTGGTTCGAGCCCAGCAAGTACCTGACCGACTACTTCACCGACGAAGCCATCACCGCGATCAAACGCAACAAGAACCAGCCATTCTTCATGTACCTCGCGCACTGGGGCGTGCACACGCCGCTGCAGGCGAGCAAGGCCGATTACGACGCGCTGGACAACATCCGGGACCACCGGCGCCGCGTCTACGCCGCCATGATCCGCTCGATCGACCGCAGCGTCGGGCGTGTGCTGCAGACGCTGCGCGAGGAAGGGCTCGATGACAACACCATCGTCATCTTCACCAGCGACAACGGCGCGCCGGGCTACATCGGCATCCCCGATGTGAACCGCCCGTATCGCGGCTGGAAGCTCACGCAGTTCCAGGGCGGCCTGCGCGTACCCTATGTCGCCAAATGGCCCGGCCACATCACGCCCGGCACGCAGTACGGGCAACCGGTGTCGAACATCGACATCCTGCCCACGGTCTTGGCCGCCGCGGGCGGTCAACTGCCGACCGACCGGCCCATCGACGGCGTCAACCTGCTGCCGTATCTGGGCCGCGACGCGGCGACGCAGCCGCCGCGCGCGCTGTTCTGGCGCGACGGCCCGTACCGCGCGGTTCAGGAGAACGGCTGGAAGCTGATCGTCTCCGAGATGCCAAAGAAAGACTGGCTGTTCAACCTCGCGCAGGACCCGACGGAAGAGCGCAACCTCGCAGCCGGGCAGCCCGAGAAGCTGGCGCAGCTCAAGGCAACACTGGCCGCGCACCATGCGCAGATGCCGCCGCCGCTGTGGCCGTCCTTCATCCAGTTGCCCATTGCCATCGACAAGACGCTCGACCAGAAGCAGACAGCGCAGGACGAGTACACCTACTGGTACAACTGAGATGGCACGAACCGTTCTGATCACCGGCGCATCGAGCGGCATCGGCCGCGCACTGGCGCTCGAATTCGCCGCGCGCGGCTACCACCTCGGCCTGGCCGCACGGCGCCTCGATCTGCTGGCGCAACTGCGCGACGAAGTGCAGAGCCGCTACCCGGACCCGGCGCGGTGTATCGAGATCGTCGCGCTCGATGTCGATCACAGCGCCACGTTGGCGCCGACGCTGCGCCCGCTGTTCGCAGCGTTGGGCACGGTCGACATCGTCGTGGTGAACGCCGGCGTGAATCGCCTGACACCCGTCGGCCGCGGTGGGCTGGCGCAGGCCGCCCAGCTGATCCAGACCAATCTGATCGGCGCCATTGCAACATCCGAAGCGGCCATAGAACATTTCCTCGCGCAGGGCCGGGGCCAGCTGGTCGGCATCTCCTCGCTGGCGTCGCTGCAGGCGATTCCGAAGCAGGGCGCGTACTGCGCGAGCAAGGCCGGCTTCTCGATGTACCTCGACGCCGCGCGCGTGGAGCTCAAGCGCAAGAACATCGCCGTGTGCCGCATCCTGCCCGGCTTTGTGCTGACGGAGATCATGCCCAAGATGGAGAAGTACCCGTTTGCCGTCACGGCCGAACAGGCGGCGCGCGAGAGCGTGAACCTGATCGAGCAGCGCAAAGCGGTCGGCGTCGTGCCCGCCTTCCCCTGGCGCTGGCTGCGCCCCTTGTTCGGCCATATCCCGGATGCGCTATGGCGCAGGCTGGCATGAAACCGTACACGCTGTACGGCTGGCACCTGTCGTATTTCACGGGCAAGGTACTCTGTTATCTGCGCTATAAGCAGGCGCCCTTTGTGCTGCAGCCGGTCAACCTGTACACGCTAACGCAGCGCATCAAGCGCGAGACCGGCGCGGTCGTGATGCCGGTCATGGTGACGCCGCAGGGCCGGTGGATCCAGGACAGCAGCGTCATCATCGACCACATCGAGACGCTCCATCCGGCGCCTTCCATCATTCCGGGCACACCGGTGCAGCGCTTCGCCGCTTACTTGATTGAAGCCTGGGGCGACGAGTGGTGGGTGCCGATCGCCATGCACACGCGCTGGTCGCATCCGGAAAACTACGCGCTGTTCGAGCACGACGCGGGCCGCGCGCTGCTGCCGCATTGGCCCGGCTTCATCCAGCGCCGCGCCGTGCGCTTCATCGCGCAGCGGCTGCGCCGCATGCTGCCTTCGGTCGGCGTGCGAGCCGAGCAGTTCGGCGTGATGGACGCGTGGACCGAGCACATGCTCGACCTGCTCGATGCGCATTTCGCGCAGCTGCCCTTTCTGCTCGGCGGTCGCCCGACGCTGGCCGACTTCGGCCTCGTCGGCACGATGTACGGCCATCTCGGGCGCGACCCCTGGCCGGCGCGCGAACTCATCGCCAAGCGCGCGCACCTGCGCGCCTGGCTTGATCGCATGGCCGCGCCCGCCGCGCCGACGCGGGGCGCGCCGCTGTTCCCGGACGACCGCATCGCGCCGACCCTGCTGCCGGTGCTGCGGGCGATCTGCACCGAATTCCTGCCGCTGATCGTGGGCATCAACGAACAGGTCAAGGCGCGCCTGCCAAGCTTGCCGCCGGGCAAGGCCTTGCCGCGGTCCCTCAAGGACGTCGAGGTGCCGATGGGCAGCGGGCGCTTTCGCCGCGCCGCGCTCCCGTACACGCTGTGGATGGCGCAGCGCACGCTCGACGTCTGGCGCGCCATGGCGCCGCCGGAACAGGCCCAAGTGCGCGACTGGCTGCGCGCGATCGGAGGCGAACGGTTGCTGACACTCGACATCCCGCGCCTGCAGCGCCAGGGCCTGCGCGTGATGCCCGAGGCCGGCGCCACGGCGCCCGATCCGGCATGAGCGCGGTGCTCACGACGCCGGCAGCGCGCGCGTCGTGGCGCAAGCGCGTGCTGCTGGCGGTCCTGATCGCGCTGCTGCTCATGCTGGCCCTGCTGCTGGCACAGGCCGCTCAGATCCGGCGCGCGGCCGAAGCCTATTTGTTCGGCTACCCGCTGGTCATCATGGATGTGACCCGCGCCAATTCAGAGCGAACCCTGGGTCCGGAAAACCAGCTGCACCGCATGCGGCGCTTTCCCGATGCCACGTTCAAGGATGTGGTGCGCCCGAACGTCGACACGCTCTATACCAGCGCCTTCATCGACATGCGCAAGGGGCCGTGGGTGTTCGAGATGCCGCCCAATGAGCAGCGCTTCGAGGTGATGCCATTCATGGATGCCTGGACCAACATCTTCGCCGCGCCCGGAACCCGCAGCACCGGAACGGCCGGGCGCAAGTTTCTGCTGGCCGCAGCGCACTGGCAGGGCCAAGTGCCCGCTGGCTTGACGCTGCTGCGCGCGCCGACGCAGATCGTATGGCTGATCGGGCGCACGCAGGCCAACGGCGCGACGGACTACGCCGTCGTGCATGCCTTGCAGGATGGATTGAAGCTGCGCTCGATGGCCGCGTGGCAGAGCGGCCAGCAGGAGCCGGCAACGGCGTGGACCGGCGCAGCCGAGCGCCCGGTACCGGCGATCGAACAGATGCAGGCCATGAGCGCCGAAACCTTTTTCAGCCGCCTGGCGATGCTGCTGGTGAACAACCCGCCGGGCGCGGCCGATGGCGCCGCGATGGCCGAACTCGCGCGCCTGGGCGTGCGCCCCGGGCAGCCGCCGCAGTGGGCTTGGCTCGATCACTGGAGCGTGCGCCTGGGGCGCTGGATCGCCGACGCCGGCGTGGCGCGCGAACTGAAGAAACCGCGCAGCCTAGTGCGCGGCTGGGCCACGCCACCGGCCATCCTGGGCGACTACGGCACAGACTACCACCTGCGCGCCGCCGTCGCCATGGTGGGCCTCGGCGCGAATCTGCCGGCCGACGCCATCTACCCCAACACGCGCGTCGACCAGCATGGCGAGCCCCTGGACGGCAGCCACCGCTACCGCCTGCATTTCAAGGCTGGCGAACTGCCGCCGGTCAATGCCTTCTGGTCGGTCACGGCCTACAACGCGCAGGACTTCTTCATCGACAACCCGATTCATCGCTACGCCCTGGGCGACCGCGACGCCCTCGCCTTCAACACCGACGGCTCGCTCGATCTGCTGCTGCAGTCCATGCTGCCCACCGGTGAGCAGGCACGGAACTGGCTGCCGCTGCGCGCCGGCGAGCCCTTCTTGCTCAACGCGCGCCTGTACTGGCCCAAGCCCGCCGCCCTGAACGGCGCCTGGGGCATGCCCGCCGTCGAGCGCATCGACTAGGGCCTGTTCACCCTAAGCCCCACCACGAAAGCCGCAGATGACCGACTCCTATCTCAACTTCGCCAACTCCCCGGTCGGCTCCAAACTGACGCAGGCGCTGGGCCTGCCCACGCCGATCGTGCTGGAACGCTACGAACCCGGTGCGCCCGTCATCAAGGGCGCGGTGCTGCTCGGCGGCGGCGGTGCGCCGCAGATGCTCCCGGCCCTGGCGCGCGCGCTCAAGTCCGTGGACGCGCAAACACTGGCGCACGCGCAACTGCCGCAGTGGACGCCGATTGCCAATGCTGCAGGCCTGCTGACCGGACGCTGGGGCCTGGAGGGGCAGCCTGGCGAAAAGCTCAAGGCCCTGCTGTTCGACGCCAGCGGCCTCGATGACAGCAGCCAGTCCGACGCGCTGTACCACTTCTTCCACGACACGGCGCGCTCGCTCCTGCCGTGCGCGCGCGTCGTGATCGTCGGGCGGCCGCCCGAGTCCTGCGCCTCGGCGCGCAAGGCCACGATGCAGCGCGCGCTCGAAGGCCTGAGCCGCTCGCTGGCCAAGGAACTCAAGAAGGCGATCACGGTGCAACTCGTGTACGTGGCCGAGGGCGCCGAGGACCAGATCGAATCGACGCTGCGCTTTCTGCTGTCACCACGCTCGGCCTATGTCTCGGCGCAGGTGATCCGCGTCGCGCTGCCGGTCGGCCCTTCGGCGGCGCCGGCCGACTGGACGCAGCCGCTCGCCGGCAGGAAGGTGCTTGTGACCGGCGCGTCGCGCGGCATCGGCGCAGCGATTGCCGAGGTCATGGCGCGCGAGGGCGCGAGCGTGATCTGCCTCGACGTGCCGCAGGCGCAGGCCGGCCTGGACGAAATCTCGGCCAGGGTCGGCGGAACGGCGCTGGCGCTGGACATCGGCGCCGCCGACGCGCCGCAGCAGCTCGTCGCTGCGGCGCTGGCGCAGGGCGGCTGGGACGTGGTCGTGCACAACGCCGGCATCACGCGCGACAAGACCATCGCCAACATGAAGGAACACTTCTGGCAGATGGTGGTCAACGTCAACCTGTCGGCGCAGGAGCGCATCAACGATGCGCTGATCGCCGCTGGCGCCATCACGTCCGGCGCTCGCATCGTCTGCGTCTCGTCGATCTCGGGCATCGCCGGCAACCTGGGGCAGACCAATTACGCGCTGTCCAAGGCCGGCGTCGTCGGCATGGTGCAGAGCACGGCGCCGCTGTTCGCCGCGCACGGCGTCACCATCAACGCCGTGGCGCCGGGCTTCATCGAAACGCAGATGACGGCGGCCATCCCGTTCGCGCTGCGCGAAGCCGGGCGGCGCATGAACGCCATGGGCCAGGGCGGTCTGCCGCAGGATGTGGCCGAAGCCATCGCCTGGTTTGCCAGCCCGGCCTCGAGCGGCCTGTCCGGCAACGTGGTGCGCGTCTGCGGCCAAAGCCTGATCGGAGCCTGAAACGCGATGAAGACGATCGAGATCAGCCAGCCCAAAGGCGCGGCGGCGAGTTACCTAGACGTGCTGCTGGCAAGCCGCAAACCTTCGACGGTGGTCGACGCCTTGCCTGAAGTGACACTGGTGCACCCGCAGCTCGTGCTTGATGCCGATCACATCGCGCGCTACGCCAGCGTCTGCGGATTTCATGCGGCGCAGGGCGTGCCGGTCAGCTATCCGCAACTGCTGACATTCCCACTGCTGATGGCCTTTTTCGGCTCGGCCGACTGCCCGTGGCCGGCCATGGGCACGGTGCATCTGGCCAACCGCATCGTGCAGCACCAGCGCCTGAACGCCGGCGAGCGCGTACGCGTCGAGGTGCAGACCGGACGCCTGCTCGCGCACGAGAAGGGCCAGATTTTCGAGCTCGAGCTGCGCATCCTGCGCGCCGACACGCTGGTATGGGAGGCAACGCAGACCCTGCTGCGCCTGGGCGTCAGGCAACCCGCCGGCGCAGCCTATGCGAGCCGCCTGAATACCGAGCTGGCGCTGTCGCACCAGGCCGATTTCTTCGCCCCGGCCGGCATCGGACGACGCTACGGCCGGGTCTCGGGCGACCTCAATCCGATCCACCTCTTTGCCCTGTCGGCACGACTGTTCGGCTTTCGGCGCGCCATCGCGCATGGCATGTGGACGCAGGCGCGCGCGCTCGCCGCGCTGCTGCCGCGCGCGTCAGTGGAGCAGGCCGAGCTGACGGTGGAATTCAAGACGCCGCTGTTCCTGCCCGCGCGCGCCACGCTCTGGAGCACCCGCGAGATCCGGGGCACACTGCAACAGGCGGCGCTGTTCGAGGTTCGCAATGCGCGCGGCGACAAGCCGCATCTGCGCGCACAGCTCGACTACCAATAAGGCCACACGGACTCACCCCTTGATCGCAGGCACCATCATGAACACCACCATTCGCCGCGTTGCCATCATCGGCGGCAACCGCATCCCTTTCGCGCGCTCCAACACGGTCTACGCGCACGCCAGCAACCATGACATGCTGACCGCCACGCTGCAAGGCCTGGTGGACCGCTTCAACCTGCACGGCGAGCGCCTGGGCGACGTGGCGGGCGGCGCTGTGATGAAGCACTCGCGCGACTTCAACCTGGTGCGCGAGTGCGTGCTCTCGACCACGCTGGCGCGCGAGACGCCGGCCTTCGATCTGCAGCAGGCCTGCGGCACCGGTCTGGAGGCAGCGATCGTCGTGGCCAACAAGATCGCGCTGGGCCAGATCGAGTGCGGCATCGCCGGTGGTGTCGACACCACTTCCGACGCGCCGATCGGCCTCAATGAAAAGATGCGCCGCATCCTGCTCGACGCCAGCCGCGCCAGGACTACCGGTCAACGTTTGGCCGTCCTGTCCCGCCTGCGCCCGGGCATGCTGCTGCGGCCGGCGCTGCCGCGCAATGGCGAGCCGCGCACCGGCTGCTCGATGGGCGAGCACGCCGAGCTGATGGCGCGCGAATGGGGCATCAGCCGGGAGGCGCAGGATGCGCTCGCGCTCAGCAGCCACCAGAATCTGGCGCGCGCCTACGACGAAGGCTTCTTCACCGACCTGATGACGAGCTTCAAGGGCGTGAGCCGCGACAACAACCTGCGCGCGGAACTGAGCATCGAGAAGCTGCGCGCGCTCAAGCCCGCGTTCGACAGACAGGTCGCGCCCGAGCAGGGCACGCTCACCGCGGGCAACTCGACGCCGCTGACCGATGGCGCATCCGCCGTGCTGCTGGCCAGCGAGGACTGGACGCGCGCGCGCAATCTGCCGGTGCTGGCGTACCTGAGCTGGAGCGAGGTGGCGGCGGTGGACTTCTTCGACAAGAAGGAAGGCCTGCTGATGGCGCCGGCCTACGCCGTGCCGCGCATGCTCGGGCGCGCCGGACTGAAGCTGCAGGATTTCGATTTCTACGAGATCCACGAAGCCTTCGCCGCGCAGGTGCTGTGCACGCTCAAGGCCTGGGAAGACCCGCAGTACTGCCGCGAGCGCCTCGGCCTGGCGCAAGCCCTGGGTGCGATCGATGCGACCAAGCTCAATGTCAAGGGCAGCTCGCTCGCCGCCGGCCACCCGTTCGCCGCCACCGGTGGGCGCCTGATCGCGACGCTGGCCAAACTGCTCGCGCAAAAAGGATCGGGCCGCGGCCTGATCTCCATCTGCGCCGCCGGCGGCCAGGGCGTGGTTGCGATTCTGGAGCGTTGATGAACTACAAAGCTCCTCTGCGCGACATGCGCTTCCTTATGAACGAGGTGCTGGACTACCCGGCGCACTACGCGAGCCTGTCCAATGGTGCCGATGTTACGCCGGACATGATCGAGGCCATCCTGCAGGGCGCGGCTACGCTGTGCGAGGACGTGCTGGCGCCGCTGAACCTGTCGGGCGACGCGCAGGGCTGCCAATTCCGCGACGGCGCGGTGACGACGCCGGCCGGTTTCAAGGCCGCTTACGCGCAGTTCGTCGCCGGCGGCTGGCAGGGGCTTTCGTTCCCGACCGAATACGGCGGCCAGGGCCTGCCGATGTCGGTCAACGTCTTCAAGTCCGAGATGATGGGCGCCGCCAACTGGTCGTTCAACATGTACCCCGGTCTGAGCGTGGGCTGCATCAACACCATCCTGCACTACGGCAGCGCGGCGCAGAAGCAGCAGTACCTGCCCTCGCTCGTGGCCGGCCTGTGGAGCGGCACCATGTGCCTGACCGAAGCGCAGTGCGGCACCGATCTGGCCCAGGTCCGCACCCGCGCCGAGCTGCTGCCCGACGGCAGCTACCGCATCACGGGCACCAAGATCTTCATTTCGTCAGGCGAGCACGACCTGACCGACAACATCATCCACATCGTGCTGGCGCGCCTGCCCGACGCGCCGCAAGGCACGCGCGGCATTTCGCTCTTCATCGTGCCCAAGGTGCTGGTCGACAGCGAAGGCGTGGCGGGCGCGCGCAACACCGTAGCTTGCGGCTCGATCGAGCACAAGATGGGCATCCGCGGCTCCGCCACGGCGGTGCTCAACTTCGATGGCGCAACCGGCTACCTGATCGGCGAGGTGAACAAGGGGCTCGAAGCCATGTTCACCTTCATGAACACGGCGCGCATCGGCACCGCGATCCAGGGCATTGCGCACGCCGAGGCTTCGTTCCAGGGCGCCCTGCCCTACGCCCGCGAGCGCCGCTCGATGCGCGCGCTGTCAGGCAAGAAGGATGCGGACCAGGCGGCCGATGCGCTGATCTGGCATCCCGATGTGCGGCGCATGTTGCTGACGCAAAAGGCCATCGCCGAAGGCGGCCGCGCCATGATCTACAGCGTCGCGCAACTGGCCGACAAGATGTTCAACGCCATCACCGCCGGCGACGCGGCCCAGGCCATGGCGCTCGACAACGAGCTGGGCTTTTACACGCCGATCCTCAAGGGCTTCCTGACCGAGATGGGGCTCGAGGCGGCCAACCTCGGGATGCAGGTCTTCGGCGGCCACGGCTATATCCACGAGCACGGCATGGAGCAGATCGCGCGCGACGCGCGCATTGCGACGCTGTACGAAGGCACGACCGGCATCCAGGCGCTGGACCTGCTCGGGCGCAAGGTGCTGCTCGCCAGCCGCGGGCGCTGCGTGCGCGACTTCACTGCGACGATGTGGCGCTTTGCCAGGCCGCATCTGCTCGCCGGCGGACCGCTGGGCACGATGGCCCGCGCCTTGAGCCGACGTGCGCTGCAATGGAACGTGCTGACCACGCGCGTCATGCTGCGCGCGGCCAAGGACCGCGAAGCGGTCGGCGCCGCCAGCGTCGACTACCTGATGTACTCGGGCTACGTGATGATGGCCTTCTTCTGGGCCCGGCAAGCGGCCAGCGCGAGCCCTCTACTGGCCAGCGGCAAGGGCTGCGAAGAAGCCAGCTTCTATCAGGCCAAGCTGCAGACCGCCGCGTTCTACTTCGAGCGCCTGCTGCCACGCGCCGATGCGCACCGCAAAGTGGCCCTGGCCAGCACACGCTCGGTCATGCAGATGAACAAGGATCACTTTGCTTTCGACTATTGATCCGCGTTCGTCGGCGCGAGGTTGACCGGCCGAGACGATCCAATTTTCAGATTGTCATGCCGGACTGGATCCGGCATCCACTGCCGCGTGGCCCTGGATTTCGGATCAGGTCCGCAATGACGAGCCCGAGGTTCAGGTCTTCTTGCGCTTGGGCGTTTGCTTGTGGATCAGGTGGCTGGCTATGATGCCCTTGAGGAATTCCTTGACCTGCGGCGGGCTTGACGGACGGCTCAGGGCCTGGTGGCTGCCGACGATGGCCAGGTAGAACAGGGCCGCCAGTTCGGTCGCGGCGGTGGCGTCACCGGTCAGGCGCATGAACTTGGAGACGAACAGCGCCATGCGCATTTCATCGACCTCGACCAGCATCTTCGCAACGCCCGGGTCGCGCCGCCCGAGGCCGCGCAGCGCGAGCTCGAAGCGGATGTTTTCCAGATCGGCGCCGCCGTGCGCCAGCGCCGCCTCCAGCAGTTGCAGCAGGTCGGCCTGCGGGTCCGCCGTGGACTGCGACTGCAGTTGCCGGTCGATCGCGATCTCGCGCTCCTTCCAGCGCGCCAGCAGCGCCGAGACCAGTTCGGCGTGGTCGGCGAAATGCCAGTAGAAGCTCCCGCGCGTCACACCGAGCGCATCGGCAATCACCAGCACGCGCACGTTGTCAAAACCGCCCTCGACGACGGCCTTGAAGGCGGCATCGAGCCAATCGTCGCGGTTGAGCCGCGGTGCCTCTGAACGCTTTCTCGGTTTGCTCGTCGGCTTCATGGGTTGTCTCCCGTCTTCTTGTGTTCGCCGCCTGATTCTCACGCAGTGCGACCCTTGTTCCGCCCTCGCGTCGCCGCGCACGCCATCGAAAACACATTGTGCAATCGACTAGTGAAAACCCCGACAAGATAAGCGGATGCGGATGCTATATTAACTCTTCCATACATCGATGTATGGAGCACAGGGTAAACACTGTGTCGGACGCTTTCAGCGCATTCCTTCTTACTGCCACTAAAAAAATCGGAGACGTCACATGAAGAAAACGGTGCATCGCAATTACCCTGGTCTCGCAAGTTTCAAAACCGTGTCCTGCCTGGCCCTGATCGCCGCCAGCGTGAATGCCATGGCCAGCGAAGGATCGCGCTCGCGCCAGTCGCCGGTCGGCGCCTTCGGCGGCGAGATCGCGGCGCCGGCCGACAATCCCGGCCTGTTCGGCACCGCGAGCCTGACCTACCTGAACATCTACAAGGTGGTCGACAGCAAGGGCGATCCGATCGCCGTGGCGGGCCGAACCGTGCCGCTGCCGACCGGCACACCCACCGGCGGCGCCGTGCCCAACGGAACCTACGCACTCAGCGTGGCCCCCGGCACCGTCGACTTCAACCAGCGGCAGACGCAGTTGAATCTGGTGGGCGGCTACCTGACCGAGGACCTGTACAGCGACGGCCGCCTGGCGTTCGCCATCAATGTGCCGCTGATCAAGCAAAGCCGGACCTTCATCGCGGTGCAACCGGCCGGCACCGTGACGCCAACCCCGTCAGCGGCCCTGCCCGCGCCCTTGCGCGGCGCGATCGCGCAAGTGGGCGCTGCCGTCAATGCGCAGGTGCAAGCCGGTGTCGCGGCCACCGCCGCGGCACAGAACGCGGACGTCTCCGGCCTGGGCGACACCGAGCTGTCGATGGTCTGGGTGCGCCATCACGACCGCCTCAAGGTGGCCGCCGGCGTCTCGCTCTATTTGCCGACCGGCGTCTACGACAAGACGCGCGGGCCGAATCCGGGCTTCGGCAAGTTCTACACGCTGCGCCCGGGCGTGGCCGTGACCTACGCGCTCAACCCGCATCCGGCCGATTCAGCCTGGGACGCGGGTGTCACGGTGGCCGGGCGTCTGTCCTACGGCATCAACACCATGAACAAGGACACCGACTACCGCAGCGGCAACTTCATCTACGGCGAACTGGCCGTCGTCAAGGTCATGGGTGACTGGGCCTTCGGCAGCAACCTGCTGACGACGCAACAGGTGACCGACGACAGCGGCACCGGCGCGCCCGCCGACGGCAACCGCTACCGCAATTTCGGCATCGGCCCCTTCCTCTCGTACAAGCTCCCGGGCCGGGACGCCGGCTTCAACCTGCAGTACAGCGACAACTTCGGCGCGCGCAATGCCATCGTCGCCAAGTCGCTGCAGCTGCGCTTCGTCAAGGCCTAGTAAGGACGGACCGGATCGATGTCGATCAAGAGCTGGCTGATGCCGGTCATCAGCCAGCGACTTCTCTCGCGAGAACGCCTGCGCAAGCGGCGCGCCAGCGCCGAGCGCATCCGGGTGCGCTCCGGTGCGCGCCACCAAGTGCAGTATTTCCACCAGGTCGACGATCCCTACAGCGCGCTGGCGGCCTCAGTCCTGCCGCGCCTGCTTGCGCGCTACGACATCGACATCGAGGCCCACGTGGTGTGCGCGCCGAGCGACAACGCGGCGCCCGAGCGCGAAAAACTGATGGCCTACAGCCGGCGCGACGCACAGTTGCTCGCAGCGCACTGGGGCCTTGAATTCCACGACCGCGGCCGCCAGCCCGAGGCGCCGGCCGTGCAACACGCGGCGGCACGCCTGGTCGCTGCCGCCGAGGATGGCAGCTTTGCGGTCGTGGCCGGCGCGCTGTCAGCCGCGCTCTGGAACGGCACGCTCGCGCCAACAGCGGCTGGACTGCCGGCGCCGGCGTCCGTCCTCGCGCACCAGCGCGCCGCCGACGCGCTGCGCCAGCGCCTCGGGCATTACCTGGGCGCCACCTTTCACTACGGCGGCGAGTGGTACTGGGGCATCGACCGCCTGCATCACCTGGAGCGGCGCCTGCAGGAACTCGGCGCCCAGCAAAGCGGCGTAGCCGACCTGATGTTCCCGCCCGCCGCGGATTTGCAGATGCCGCACACTTTGGCCACGGCGGCGCCGATCGACTTTTATTTTTCGCTGCGCAGCCCGTATTCGGCCATCGTCGCCAAGCGCGTCTTTGAACTCGGCCGCCTGACGGGCGCGCCGGTGCGGCTGCGCTATGTGCTGCCGATGGTGATGCGCGGCCTGCCCGTGCCCGCCGAGAAGCGCCGCTACATCAGCACGGACGCGGCGCGCGAGGCCCTCATGCGCGGCATCCCCTTCGGCCGCCTGAACGACCCGGTGGGACGCCCGGCCGAGCGCGGCCTGGCACTGATGCCAATGGCCGAACGCGCCGGCAAGGCGCAGGACTATGTTCTGTCCTTCATGCACGGCGTCTGGGCCGAGGGAATCGATGCCGGCAGCGAACGCGGCCTGCGCAAGATTGTCGAGCGAGCCGGGCTGGAGTGGCAAGCGGCGCGCACGGCATTGAAGGACGATGCCTGGCGCGCGGTGGCCGAGGTCAATCGCGCCGAGCTGTTTACCTTGGGGCTCTGGGGCGTGCCCTCGTTTCGGGTGCGCGCTTGCGCGGTATGGGGCCAGGACCGTCTGTGGGCGATTGAGGAAGAACTGTTGAAGGAATCGGCTTCATGTTTCTGATTTTGAAGATCGGCTGCCTGGCAGCCTACGCGCTGGCGCTGGCCGGCCTGGCAGGACTGATCAACAGCGAGCTGGCCGGCCGGATGCTCAGCGTCTCGGCCGTGCTGCTGACGCTGCACGTGCTCGAGCTCGTCTTCATGTTCAAGCACGTGCGCAAGTACCGCGGCCCGCTGGCGGTGAGCGTGCTGCTGACGCTGCTGTTCGGCCTGCTGCACTGGAAGCCGCTGGCGCAGCGGCGCAATTAGGGCGGGATGCTAGCCATGAATTACCGCGCGCTGGTTCTTGCAATCGGCTTGACGGCCGGCATCACGGCGCTGGCCGCGACACCGGCACGTCCCAACATCATGGTGCTGGTGGCCGACGACTGGGGCTTCACCGACGTTGGCGCCTTCGGCGGCGAGATCGCCACGCCCAACATCGACGCCCTGGCGCGACAGGGCGTGCGCTTCTCGAACTTTCACGTCGCCGCCTCCTGCGCGCCGACGCGCTCGATGCTGCTGACCGGCGTCGACAACCATCGCAACGGTGTCGGCAACCTGACCGAGACCATGCCGCAGGCGCACCTGGGTAAGCCGGGCTACCTCGGCTCGCTCAACACGCGCGTGGTCACGGTCGCCACCCTGCTGCAGGACAACGGCTACCGCACCGCCATCGCGGGCAAGTGGAACGTGGGCACCGAGCCCTACAACCTGCCGAACCGGCGCGGCTTTGACCGCTCGCTGATCCAGGGCGACACCGGTTCCGACAACTGGGAGCCGAACCAGCGCTACCTGCCGCATACCGACCGCGTGCACTGGTTTGAGGATGGGCAGCCGGCCGTCATGCCGCAGACCTACTACTCGTCCGAGTTCTTTGTCGACAAGGCCATCGGCTACCTGCGCGATGGCGCCGGCAGCGGCAAGCCGTTCTTCGCCTATGTCGGTTTCCAGGCCAACCATGTGCCGCTGCAGGCGCCGCGCGCCTTCATCGACAAGTACAAGGGGCGCTACAAGGACGGCTGGACCGCCCTGCGCCAGGCGCGGCGCGACAAGGCGGCGGAACTCGGCTTGATGCCCAAGGCCACGCCGCTGGCGACCATGACCAGCACGCAGAGCTGGGACGCGCTGAGCGCCGGCGACAAGCAGTACCAGGAACGCCGCATGGAGGTCTACGCCGCCATGGCCGAGGCCATGGACTTCCACGTCGGACGGCTGATCGCGCATCTCAAGCAGAGCGACGAGTACGACAACACGGTGTTCGTCTTCCTCTCCGACAACGGCCCCGAGGCATCGGACTACGCCGACGCCCAGCCCTGGCTCTGGACGCAGTACACGCAGGCGCTGGACAAGCTTGGCGACAAAGGCGCCTACACCATCATGGGGCCGAGCTGGGCCAGCGCCGCCGCGTCGCCCCTGAGCGGCTACAAGTTCTATGCCGGCGAAGGCGGCATTCGCACGCCACTCATCATCGCGGGCGTGCCCGGCAGCACACCGAACCAGGTGCAAGCCAGCCTGACCCATGTCACCGACATCGCGCCGACGCTGCTCGATCTCGCCGGCATCACGCCGCCCGGCAACCGCTACAAGGGCGCGCCGATCGAATCCATGGCCGGGCGCAGCCTGCTGCCGCTGCTCAAGGGCGAAACGCAGCAGGCGCACCCGGCGGACGAGGCCATCGGCTATGAACTGGCGGGCAACCTCGCGCTGTTCAAGGGCGACCTGAAGCTGGTGCAGAACATGGTGCCGGTGGGCGACGGCCAGTGGCATTTGTACGACCTGCGCACCGACCCCGGCGAAACGCAGGATTTGCAGCAACGCCTGCCGATGCAGTTCGCGTCGATGCAGCGCGACTACGCGGCCTATGCGCAATTGCACGGCGTGCTGCCCATGCCCGAGGGCTACAACCCGACGCGCCAGGTGCTGATCAACAGCGTCGTGAACTACTGGATTCCCGCGTACCGCAAGCCGGTGCTGATCGGGCTGGCGGTCTTGATCGCAGGCCTCGGCTTGCTGCAGCGGCGCCGGCGGAACCGGCGGCGATGAGCGCGCCGGGCTACTTGGCCACGCCGTGGCCGGGTGAAGACGGCGGACCGCAGCGCCTGCAGGTGCCGCATGGTGCGACGGCGCCGGGCCTGCGCGCAGGCGAAAAGTTGCACGCGATCAGCCGGCGGACCTGGATGTCGACCATGACGCTGCTCGGTGAGCCGGGTGAGGTCTACCTGCTAACGCACTCGGTGCTGCGCGCCAAACTCGGCCTGCCCACGACCGCCTGCGTCGAGCGCATCGACGCGCAAAGCCTGCAGACGATCGAGCGTTCGCCGCGCCTGGCCGGTGGTCCGATGTGGCCGGGCGGCATGGCGCTGCATCGCAACGGCGGCCTCTACGTGGTCTACGGCCGCTACCTGCACCGACTGGACCGCGCCTGCCAGCCGCTCGCCGCCTTGCGTCTGCCGATGAACGAGCCCTACAACTCCTTCGTCATCCTCGACAACGGCCTGATCGTGACCAAGAACCTGTCGGACAAGACGCCAGCTTGCTTGAGCGTGATCGACGCGCAGACGATGAGCGCCGCCTGCGCCGACACGCTGTGCCCCGAGCCCTCGATCGCGCGCCTGAGCGCGATCGGCAACATGGTCTACGTGGTCGGCGTGCGCGCGATCTTTCGCTACCACTGGCGCGACGACACGCGCGCCCTGGTGCTCGACGCCGACTGGCGTTTCGACTACATCGGCGACAGCGCCCAATCCTACGGCTGGGACGTCGTGCTCGACGGCGCCAACGCCTGGTTCATGGACAACGGCCGGCACCGCTACTTCATCCGGATGATCGGCCACGGTGTCAGCGCGACACCGAACCGCCTGATCCGGGTCTCGCTGTCGGACGCCAGCGATCACCAGCTGCTCGAGGTCTGCGGGCTACCCGGCGGCAGCATCACCAACCCGCCGCTGATCGACCTGCAGCGCAGGATTGTGATCGGCTACGACTCGGCCAATCGCCATCTGCAGGCCTGGCGTTTTGACGACGCGGCCAAGGAGCTGAAGCCGCTGTGGCACAAGAGCGCCTTCGGCTGCGCCAGCCACATGCTGCTGTACCCGCAGACCGGCGAACTGGTCATCAACGATTACCACCGCGCGCGCGAGGAAGTGGTGATGCTGGCGATCGAATCGGGCGCCGAGCTCGGCCGCGTGCGCTGCGGAGGTCTGAACCAGGGCGTGGTCTTTCCGAGCCCGGGCTGGGGCCGCGATGTCTACTGGTCATCGATGGACCGGCTGTCGCGGGTTTTTGTGGCGTGAACCTGCTGCAGATCGGCCATGAACCCGACGCTTGTCATTGCGGGCCCCGACCCGCAATCCATGTTCGGCGTGCCACTGGATCCCGGATCGCGTCCGGGATCACAAGCCAGGGAGCATTGCCGGAATGCAAAACCAAGAAGGAACAACCATGAAATTGCGCAACATCATCCTGTCAGTCGGCGTGGCGCTGGTCGCGCTCGCCCTTGCCGCCTATGCCTTGCGCGCGCCGCTGAGCGTGGCGTTGGTGCAGCGGGTCGCGGCGCGGCACCTGGCCAGCGATCCGCTGCTGGAACTGCCCGACGGCCTGCACGTCGGCCTGTGCGGCGCGGGCTCGCCGTTTCCCGACGAGACGCGCTCCGGGCCGTGCACGCTGGTGGTGGCTGGCAAGCGCCTGTTCATTTTCGACGCCGGCGGCGGCAGCGCGCGCAACATCGGCCGCATGGGCTTCAACCACGGCCGCATCGAGGCCATCTTTCTGACGCACTTTCATTCCGACCACATCGACGGCCTGGGCGAGCTGATGCTGCAGCGCTGGGTCTCCGCGTCCAACACGGCGCCGGTTCCGGTCTACGGGCCGTCTGGCGTCGAGGCCGTCGTTGCTGGCTTCCGACAGGCCTACGCGCAGGACCAGCAGTACCGCGTGGCCCATCACGGCGAGACCGTCATGCCGTCGACTGGCAGCGGCGGCAAGGCGATGCCCTTTGCCATCGAGCCAACGGGCCGCATCGTGCTGCTCAAGGATGGCGAGCTCGAGATCGACGCCTTCGCGGTCGATCATGCGCCGGTGCACCCGGCCGTCGGCTACCGCATCAGCTACAAGGGCCGCAGCCTGGTGCTGAGCGGCGACACGCGCAAGTCTGCTGCTGTCCAGCGCGAGGCCGCGGGCGTCGATCTGCTGATGCACGAGGCCTTGTCGGCGCCGCTGATGGCCATGCTGGGCGACGCCGCAGCCCGGGCCGGGCGAGCCAATCTGAAGCAGCTGTTTGCCGACATCGTCGATTACCACAGCTCGCCGGAACAGGCGGCCGAAACCGCGCGCGACGCCAGGGTCGGCTACCTACTGCTCAACCACATTGCACCGCCGCTGCCGCTGCCCGGTCTGGAGAAGGCGTTCCTGGGCAACGCGACGAATCTCTATGACGGTCCGATCCGCGTCGGCGCCGACGGCGATTTCATCAGCCTGCCGGCCGGATCGAAACAGGTGGCGTTCAGCCGGCGCTTTTGAAGCATCTTGCATTCATGCTCCAATGCCGTCGATGCCCCAACACCCCGTCATTCCGATCCAGTCGTCCGCCGCCAACGGACCGGCATTGAAGCTACCGAGCCTGCCCAAGGGCGATTTCTACCGCTTTCACGCGATGGTCAAGCCGAGCGGCTCGCAGTGCAACTTGGACTGCGCCTACTGCTTCTACCTGCACAAGGAAGACCTTCTGCGCCAGCCCAAGAAAGCGCGCATGAGCGAGGCGCTGCTGGAGCAGCACATCTGCCAGTACATCGAGGCCCATACCGGAGCCGAGGTCGTCTTCTCATGGCAGGGCGGCGAGCCCACGCTGATGGGGCTGGCGTTCTTCGAGCGCGTGGTCGAACTGCAAGCGCGCTACGGCAAGCCCGGCCAGGCGATCGAGAACGACCTGCAGACCAACGGCATCCTGCTCGACGACGACTGGTGCGCCTTCCTCCAGCGCAACAAATTCCTGGTCGGCCTCTCGATCGACGGACCGGCCGCGCTGCACGACGAATACCGCTACAGCAAGGGCGGCACGCCGACCTTCGAGCGCGTGATGGCGGCGGTCGCCCTGCTGCACCAGTACCAGGTGCCGTTCGGCGCGCTGTGCGTGGTGAACCGCAAGAACGCACGGCGACCGACCGACGTCTACCGCTTCCTGCGCGACCAGGTGCGCCCCCGCATCATCCAGTTCATCCCCTGCGTCGAGTCGGCCGACTTTCAGGCCGTGGCACCGGGACACTGGGACGCGGCAGCGTTGCCCGTTGTCGGCAGCGCGCAGGCCACGCCCGGCCGTGCCGGATCGGTCGTGACCGATTGGTCGGTGGCGAGCGAGGACTGGGGCTATTTCCTCTGCCGCATCTGGGACGAGTGGCTGCGCCGGGACTACGGCAAGGTCTTTGTCGACCAGTTCGAGAACGTGATCTCGCAGATGTTCGGCTACGGCGCGCAAAAGTGCGTGAGCAGCCAGATCTGCGGCAAGGCGCTGGCGCTCGAGCACAACGGCGACCTCTACAGCTGCGACCACTTCGTCTATCCCGAGTACAAGCTCGGCAACATCCTGCAGACGCACGAGGGCGACCTGGCCTTTTCGCAGCGGCAGCAGCAATTCGGCCACGCCAAGAGCGACACGCTGCCGCGGTATTGCAGGGCCTGCAGCTACCTCGACCTGTGCTGGGGTGAATGCCCCAAGAGCCGCTTCATCAAGACGCCCGACGGCGAAGCCGGCCTGAACTACCTGTGCACCGGCCTCAAGCAGTTCTATGCCAAGGCGACAGCGGCGCGCCCGGAGCTGGCGCGGCGCCTGGGCGCCCGGTAGCTTGACATGAACTGAAACAAACCGATACCGGCACGACACCACCGTCAGCGGCGCCGAAGGCACCATCAAGGCTCTGTTCAACCAAGCCTGCTAAAGGAGCCTGCATCATGAAACCCTGGATCAAGCGCACTTTTCTCGTCATCGCTGGCGCCAGCCTTCTGGCCGGCGGCCTGAGCGCCTGCGGCCACCGCCCCCATGAATTCAACGCCAGCACGAGCGCGGAACAGCACGCCAAATTCCGCAGCTGGGCGCTGGAACGCGCCACCCGCACGCTCGACCTCAACGACGACCAGCAGCAACGCCTGGCGGTTCTGGCCGACAAGCTGCAGGCGCAGCGCACTGCCCTGATGGGAGCCACGCCGGACCCGCGCGCGCAGATCAAGGCACTGGTGGCGACCGACAAGTTCGACCGCGCTGGCGCGCAGACCCTGATCACCGAAAAGACAACGAATCTACAGACGAAAAGCCCGGAGCTGATTGCGGCGCTGGCCGATTTCTACGACAGCCTGAACCCGGCACAGCAGCAGAAGGTACGCGACCTGATGGAGCGGCGCCACGGCTGGTTTCATCGCGGCTGAAGCGGCCGTCGCCGCCGAGCCGGGCCCGGCCGGTGGGAGAATGCCGCATGCACCGAATCCTGCTGATCGATGACGACGCCCAGCTCGGCGCGCCGCTGGCGGCCTACTTCGCGCGCTTTGACCTCACGCTGGAGAGCGCCCTGCGCCCCAGCGACGGTCTGGCGCGCTTGCGCCAGGGCCATTTCGACGCCGTGATCCTTGATGTGATGCTGCCCGAGATGGACGGCTTTGCGCTGTGCCGCACGATCCGCAAGGAAAGCGACATCCCGATCATCATGCTCACCGCGCGCGGCGAGGTCATGGACCGCATCGTGGGCCTGGAGATCGGCGCCGACGACTACGTGCCCAAACCCTTCGAGCCGCGCGAGCTGGTGGCGCGCCTGCAGACCGTGCTGCGCCGCCATGTCGCCGGCGCGGCGGCCGAGCGCAACAGCGACGAGCGCTTGCGCTTTGCCGGCCTGGAGATCGATGCCGTCACGCGCAGCGTGCGGCGCCAGGGCGAAGCGATTGAGCTCACCAGCACAGAGTTCGATCTGCTGCACCTGCTCGCACGCGAGGCCGGCAAGGTGTTCAGCCGCGACGACATCCTAAACCACCTGCGCGGTCACGAGGTCGATCTGAATACGCGCGCCGTGGACATCGTGATCAGCCGTCTGCGCAGAAAGCTCGACCCGCTCGACTGCATCAAGACCCTGCGCAACGCGGGCTACTCGCTGGCCCTGCAGAAGGCCAGGCCATGAAGGCCAAGCCCGATCACGAGCGGCCGCACTGGCGCCGTCGCGCCCGGCACGCGCTGACGCATTCCCTGCGCGTGCGCCTGGTCGCCCTTTTTCTGCTGCTGGCGCTGGCCATGACCGCCACGTTTGTGGTCGGCATGCAGTACGCGCTCGGGGTCGGCTGGCGCGACGCGGCGCGTCCGCTGGTGGTGGACTACCTGGACAAGCTGGCCGCCGAGATCGGCAGCCCGCCGAGCATCGAGCGCGCACAGGCGCTGGTGCAGCGATTGCCCTTGAGCGTGCAGATCCTCGGGCCGCAAGTCAACTGGCGCAGCAATCCGCAGGCTGAGGACCATGCACGCTACTGGCGCCATCAGGACTACGGGGGCCCGCCGGCCGCGCACTGGTTCGAGCGCACCACGGCGGATGGCCACCAGATTCAGTTCGGTCTGAACCTCACGGTCTGGAATGACCGTCCGCGCTACATCGGCTGGGCAACGCTGGCCGGAATTCTGCTGCTCACGGGCCTGGCTTATGGCGTGGTGCGCAACATGCTGCGGCCGCTCGCCGACATCCGCTCCGGCGCCCTGCGCTTCGGCAAGGGCGACTTCACCCAGCCCATTGCCGTGCGGCGGGCGCGGCATCCCGATGAACTCGGCGAACTCGCGGCCGCAATCAACAGCATGGGCGCCGACATTCACCAGATGCTCGACGCCAAGCGCGCCCTGCTGCTGGCCATCAGCCACGAGCTGCGCAGTCCGCTGACGCGCGCGCGCCTGAACACCGAGCTGCTGCCCGAGACCGCCGAGGTGCTGGCGCAGCGTGACGCGCTGTTGCGCGATCTCTCGCTGATGCGCGACCTGATCACCGACCTGCTGGAGAGCGAGCGCCTGGCCAGTGCGCACGCCGCCCTGCAGCGCGAGCCGGTCGATCTGGCGGCGCTGGTACTTGAAGTTCTGGAAGGCTTCGATGGCGCCGTGCAGACGCAGTTCGCGCCGGCCTTGCCGATCCTCGACCTGGACCGCACGCGCATGCGCCTGCTGCTGCGCAACCTGATCGACAACGCGCTGCGCCACAGCGCGCAGGCGCCGGCCCCGCCCGTCATTGAACTGCAAGCCGGGGCATCGGGCGGCGTGTGCATCCGCGTGCGCGACTTCGGTCCCGGTGTGCCCGAGCACCAGATCGGACAGTTGAGCAAGGCCTTTTACCGCCCCGATGCGGCGCGCGGGCGCGCCAGCGGCGGCGTCGGTCTGGGCCTGTACCTGTGCAAGCTGGTGGCAACGGCCCACGGCGGCGAGTTGAGCATCGCCAACGCGCAGCCGGGGTTAGCGGTCACGGTGCGCTTGCCGAAGGACTGATGTCCGTCGGCGCTGCCGATCAGAGCGTCACGGAATCAAACGTCTCGTAGGTCTTCTTCAGCCAGTTCTTGACGCGCTGGCGTTCCAGCAGGCCCAGCGTGTCGGTGCCGGTGGGGCGGTTCAACGCGGCCCAGAAACTGGCGTTCTGGCGGTCGATCTTGCGCATGCTGGCTTCCTGCAGCTGGCCGAGCGTGAGCACGCGGGCGCCGAGTTGCAGCGCCTTTTCCATCGCGGCCGATTGCTCGAGCTGCGAGAAGTCCGTGCCGCGCCCCTGGTTCTTGAGCACGAAATAATTGGGCCCGGCACCGTAGGTTTCGAGCAGGCGACCGAGCAGGTCGACCGAGTCCTTGCCGGCGTCGGCGATGTGCCAGAAATTGACCGTGACACCCATCTCCGCCATGACGCCGAACAGGTCCGAGTCGCCGATCCAGCGCGCCACCGGTGCCGCCGTTTGGGCCGCCAGGTCCACGATGACGCGTTGGCCTGCACCGTCCTGGACATCTTCAAACGCACCCGCGATCGCGTCCAGGCTTTCATAGCTGTCGACGATGACCGGGGAGGCAAAGTCCTGGTAGAAGCGGGTGAAGGTGGTATGCGAGCGATCGGTGTCGAAGCCGGTAAAAGGCAGCTTCTTGTCAATGAAGTACTGGGCCAGGACCCGGGCCACCACGGACTTGCCGACGCCGCCTTTTTCGCCGCCGATGAAATTGAGTGAACTCATGATTGGAATTGAAATGTTGATGATGTTGCGCTACGGATGCAAGCGCCAGCCGGACATGCAAGAAGCATGCTCGGCGCGGATCAGACCCGCGCCGCGCGCAGTCGCAGCGAAAACTCCTGCAGCGCGGCAATGCCGCTGGCTTCGGCGTGGTGGCACCAGGCCTGCAGGTCGGCGGCCAGTTGCTCGCGCGTGTGCGAGCGGTTTAACCAGAGCTGGCGCAGTTCCTCGCGCATCAGAACCATCTTGTCGAGCACCGGCGAGGCGGCGCGCGCCAGCACCAGCTGCGAGACAGCGGTGGCGGGCACTTTCTCGCTGTCGCGGTGCAGCCAGCGCTGCGCGGCCTTGAGCACGCTGGCGTCGGCACTGCGCGCCTTCATCGCCTGCAACTCGATCTTGAAAGTGCGGCGCATGTCCTTGGCATAGCTGGCCATGATCTCGTAGCGGTTCGAAATCAGCGCCTCGAGCGTCTTTTCGTCGGCCACCGCGCGCACGTCGCCAAAGGCGAGCTTGGGCGGCGTCTTCTTGACGGTGGCCAGGCGCAGCTTTTGCAACAGGCTGATGTAGACCCAGCCGATGTCGAACTCATAAGGCTTGACCGACAGCTTGGCCGACGTCGGATAGGTGTGGTGGTTGTTGTGCAGTTCCTCGCCGGCGATCAGGATGCCCCAGGGCGAGATGTTGGTGCTGGCGTCGGGTGCCTCGAAGTTGCGGTAACCCCAGTAGTGCGCCGCGCCGTTGATGATGCCCGCGGCCATGACCGGCGTCCAGGCCATCTGCACCGCCCATACCGTCATGCCGGCGGCGCCGAACAGCGCCACGTCGATGATCAGCATGGCCAGCACGCCCCACCAGGAAAGGCGGCTATACAGGTTGCGCTCCAGCCAGTCGCTCGGCGTGCCATGGCCATAGCGCGCCAGGGTCTCTGGCTTGACGGCCTCGGCGCGGTACAACTCGTAGCCCTGCAGCAGAACGGTCTTGATGCCGTACACGTGCGGGCTGTGCGGGTCATCACTTTGCTCGCACTTGGCGTGGTGCTTGCGGTGGATCGAAGCCCATTCCTTGGTCACCTGGCCGGTGGTCAGCCAGAGCCAGAAGCGGAAGAAATGCGATGCGATCGGGTGCAGGTCCAGCGCGCGGTGCGCCTGATGCCGGTGCAGGAAGATCGTCACGCTGACCATGGTGACGTGCGTCATGGCCAGGGTGAACAGGACGATCTGCCACCAGGCCAGGGACAGAAGGCCATGACCCAGCCAGTCGAGCGCGGCGTTGAGCACCAGCGAATCAGATATCAGCATACTTTTCAGATCTCTTCACAACAAAACAAAAATCAGGTCCTCTGCCAGACGGCGGCAAAGAAGCCGTCGGTCTGGTGCTTGTGCGGCCACAGGCGCAGGTAACGCAGGCCGTTCTCGCCGCCGCTGCACAGCGTTGCCGCGCCTTCCACCTTGAGGCCGACCAGAACCTCGCCGACATCGAGCGGCGTGAAGTCCTTGTTGGCTTCGGTGAAGGCCTGCGCCACGGCTTCGTTTTCCTGCACCAGCATGCTGCAGGTGGCGTAGACGAGACGGCCGCCGGGCTTGAGCAGGCGCGCCGCGCTTTGAAGGATGGCCGCCTGGGTCACGGCCATTTCTTCCACCAGCTTGAGGTTTTGCCGCCACTTGAGGTCGGGGTTGCGGCGCAGCGTGCCCAAGCCGGAGCATGGGGCATCGACCAGCACACGGTCGATCTTGCCAGATAAACGCTTGACGCGCTCGTCGCGCTCGTGCGCGATGGCCGCCGGGTGCACGTTGGACAGGCCGCTGCGCGCCAGGCGCGGCTTCAAGGCGTCGAGCCGGTGCGCCGAGGTATCGAAGGCGTAAAGCCGACCGGTGCTGCGCATGGCCGCGCCGATGGCCAGTGTCTTGCCGCCGGCGCCGGCGCAGAAGTCCACCACCATCTCCCCGCGCTTGGCGTCGAGCAGCATGGCGAGCAGCTGCGAGCCTTCGTCCTGCACCTCGAAGGCGCCGCGCACAAAGACGTCCATCTTGTTGAGCGTGGGCTTGCCGGCAATGCGCAACCCCCAGGGCGAGTACGGCGTCGGCACGGCCTTGATGCCGGCCTGTGCCAGTTCCTTCTGCACATCGGCGCGCTTGCTGTTGAAGGCATTGACGCGCAGATCGAGCCCGGCCCCCTGGTTCAGGCTTTCCGCCAGCGGCCAGAACTCGGCGCCGAGCTGGTCTTTCAGCGGCTGCACCAGCCACTCCGGCAGGTTGTGGCGATGACGCTCCATCAGGTCGGCGACATTGATCTTTTCGCACTGGTCGAGCCAGTTCGTTTCCTGATCGGTCAACGCGCTGCGCAGGTAGTCGCCCGGGCCGTAGAAGCCCAGGATCGCCAGCCGGCGCTCCTTCGGGCCGCTGCCCGATGGCGCGTAGTGGTCGAACAGCAGCTTCTTGCGCAGGACGTTGTAAACGGTGCCGGACAGGGTCGCGCGCTCGCGCGGGCCCAGGCCGCGGTTGTCGCGGAAGAAGCGCGAAACGATGGCGTCGGTCGGGTGATCGAATTTGAGACTGAGCCGCACCAGTTCGGAGCAGGCGTCGAGCAGGGCTTTGGGATGCATAGTCTTCGATTGTCCCATGTTGGCCCGATCGGCGCGCTTACCAGAACTTAACCCGGTTGCAACCCGCCGCCTGTGTTGGCTGGAGCACAATCAATAACCATACCGCCTTGTAGACTGATGCGAACGATGCCCACTACAACAACTCCATCACGGCTGTCTCACCCGGGTTGCCTCGGCGCGCTGGCCCTCGCGCTCGCGCTCGGCGCCTGTGCCGCCGGGTCACCCCCAGTGCCGCAAGCCGCCACAACGTCGGCCGCATCAAGCGCGGCGAACCCATTGGCGCAATGGTGGCAGCGCTTCAACGACCCGCTGCTGGGCACGCTGGTGGCGCAGGCGCTGCAGGCCAACACCAGCATCCGCTCGGCACAGGCCGCGCTGCAGCAGTCGCGCGCGCTGCGCGACGTCAGCGCCGCCGGCCTGCTGCCAACGCTGTCGGCCTCCGGCTCGGCGCAGCGCGGCCGCGCCAACGGGCAGGACGCCAGCAACAGCTTCCGCGCCGGGCTCGACGCCAGCTGGGAGCCCGATATCTTCGGCGGCCAGCGCAGCGGGCTCAACGCGGCCGAAGCCGACGCGCAGGCGCTGCAGGCAACGCTGGCGGACGTGCAGGTGTCGGTGGCGGCCGAGGTCGCGTTGGCCTATGTCCAGTTGCGCGGCCAGCAGGCGCAGCTCGCGATTGCGCGCAACAACTTCAAGAGCCAGCAGGAAACGCTGCAGATAACCGACTGGCGCGCGCAGGCCGGCCTCGTCACCTCGCTCGAGGTCGAGCAGGCGCGCACCGCCAGCGAACAGACCAGCGCCCAGATCCCGGTGCTCGAAGCCGGCATCGCCAAGACCAGCCACAGCCTGGCGGTGCTGACCGGGCAGCGCCCCGAGGCCCTGCTCGCGCAACTGCAGCAGGCCCGCCCGATCCCGCAGCCGAGCGCCGATCTGGCACTCGACATTCCGGCCCAGACGCTGCGCCAGCGGCCCGACGTGCGCGCCGCCGAACTGTGCATCAGCGCGGCGCTTTCGCGCGTGTCGGTTGCGGACGCCGCGCGCTACCCGGGCTTTGCCATTGGCGGTTCGCTCGGGCTCAATGCGCTGACCCTGGGCGCGCTGGGCAACAGCGCCGCCCTGGTCAGCAACCTGCTCGCCAGCCTGTCGATTCCGTTGTTCGACGGCGGCGCCCGGCGCGCGCAGGTGCTGGCCCAGGAAGCGGCGCTGGAGCAGGCGCGCGCCAACTACCAGACGGTCGTGCTCGGCGCGCTGCAGGATGTGGCCGACGCGCTGGCGGCCCTTTCGGGTGACCGCTCGCGACTAACCCATCTGCAAGGCGCCGCGGCCGCAGCAGCCAATGCCGACCTGCTGGCGCAGCAGCGCTACAGCAGCGGCCTGATCGACTTCCAGACCGTGCTGCAGACGCAGCGCACGCTGCTCACCGCGCAGGACAGCGTGGCCAGCAGCACGGCCGACATCAGCGCCGACCACGTGCGCCTGTACAAGGCGCTCGGCGGCGGCTGGAACTGACGCAGCCAACACTGACAAGACCGCACCATGAGCAACACCAACACCACCACCACCGCCCCATCCGGCACCGAGATGAAAGACCTGCTCGAGGAAGCGCCGCAGCGCGTCTGGTGGCGCCGCAGCGCGGTCTGGGTCGCGCTGGCGGTCGCGCTGGCGATCGGCGCCGGCATTTACTACTGGCGGTCCAACGCCAAGAGCAGCGCCACGCCGGTCTTCGTGACCGAGCCTGCGGCCAAGGGCAATCTGACGCTGAGCGTTTCCGCCAACGGCACGCTGCAGCCCACGACCTCGGTCAACATCGGCAGCGAGTTGTCGGGCACCGTGCTGCGCGTGCTGGTCGACGTCAACGACAAGGTCAAGAAGGGCCAGGTGCTGGTGGAGCTCGACACCGCCAAGCTGAACGACCAGGTCGCGCGCTCGCGCGCCGCACTCAGCGCCGCCAACGCGAAGGTGACGCAGGCCGCCGCGACCGTGAAGGAGGCCGGGGGCAACCTGGCGCGGCTCGAAGAAGTAGCGCGCCTGTCCGGCGGCAAGGTGCCGTCGCAGGCCGAGCTCGACAGCGGCCGCGCCACGCTGGAACGCGCACTGGCCGATGAACTCAGCGCCCACGCCAGCGTCGCCGACGCGCGCGCCGCCGCCGCCACCGACGAAACCAATCTGTCCAAGGCGTCGATCCGCTCGCCGATCGACGGCGTGGTGCTAACGCGCACGGTGGACCCGGGCAACGCCGTAGCCGCATCGCTGCAGGCCGTGACCCTGTTCACGCTGGCCGAAGACTTGAGCAAGCTGCGCCTGCAGGTCAATGTCGACGAGGCCGACGTCGGCGCGGTCAAGGTCGGACAGAAGGCCAGTTTCACCGTCAGCGCCTATCCCTCGCGCAAGTACCCGGCCAGGATCTACCGCGTGGCCTATGGCTCCACCATCACCGACAACGTGGTGACCTACATCACCTACCTGGAAGTCGACAACAGCGACCTGAGCCTGCGCCCCGGCATGACGGCGTCGGCCACCATCACCGCCACCGAACGCCAGGACGTGCTGCTCGTACCCAACACCGCGCTGCGCTTCACGCCCTCGTTGAGCGGCGCGGCCAAGGCCAAGGGCGGCATCGTCTCAAGCCTGCTTCCGCGCATGCCGCAGGGCGCGCGCAAGACCGCCGGCGGCAGCGGAACAGCCAAGCAGGTCTGGGTGCTGCGCGAGGGCAACGCCGTGCCCGTGAGCGTCAACACCGGCATCAGCGACGGGCGCATGACCGAGGTAAGCGGCGGCGAGCTGCAGGCCGGCATGCTCGTCATCACGGACCAGCGCGCGGCGGGAAGCGCGCCATGAGCGCGAGCCCGCTGATCGAACTGCGGCAGGTCACCAAGGTCTATGGTCAGGGGGCGACGGCGCTGGCCGCGCTCAAAGGTGTTGACCTGAAGATCGAGGCCGGCGATTTCGTCGCCATCATGGGCCCGAGCGGCTCCGGAAAATCGACCGCCATGAACGTGCTGGGCTGCCTGGACACGCCGACGCAGGGCGAATACCTTTTTCAGGGCGCGCACGTCGAAGCCTTGTCGCGCGATCAGCGCGCACGCTTGCGCCGGCGCTTTCTGGGCTTTGTGTTCCAGGGCTTCAACCTGCTGGCGCGCACCTCCGCCCAGGAGAACGTGGAGCTGCCGCTGCTGTACCGCGGCGAGGCCGCCGGGACACGGCACGCGCTGGCGGCCAAGGCGCTGGCATCGGTCGGTCTGGCCGGCTGGGAACACCACACGCCGGCGGAACTCTCGGGCGGTCAGCAGCAGCGCGTGGCGATCGCGCGCGCCATCGTCACCGAACCGGCCGTGCTGCTGGCGGACGAACCCACCGGCAACCTCGACACGCAGCGCAGCCGCGAGATCATGGACCTGCTGTGGCGGCTCAATGTCGACCACGGCATCACCGTGCTGATGGTGACGCACGAGGCCGACATGGCCGCCTACGCCCGGCGCATCGTGCGCTTCGTCGACGGCATGGTCGCCAGCGACAAACCCAATCCGAACCCGGTCGGGCTGCAGGCCGGCGTGGCCGGCGCCGCCGCGGCACCGGCCTTGAGCGGGACGGTCTGATGCTGCTCAACACCCTGCTGCTGGCCCTGCGCTCGATCCGGCGCAACCTGTTGCGCTCGTTCCTGACGATCCTGGGCATCGTGATCGGCGTCAGCGCCGTCATCACCATGGTCACGCTGGGCAACGGCGCCACGCTGGCCGTGCAAAACCAGATCTCCAGCCTGGGCACGAATCTGCTGCAGGTGCGTCCGGGCCAGCGCATGGGCCCCGGCATGGGCGGCCCCGGCGCTGCGCCGTTCAAGGAAACCGACGCCGACGCGATCGCCACGCAGATCGGCGGCATCGCCGCCGTGGCGCCGGAGGCGCGCGCCGGTGCCACGCTGGTGGCCAACGGCCGCAACTGGTCGAGCAGCGCCATCGGCAGCAGCAATGCCTGGCTCATCACGGGCAACTGGAAGATCGGGGACGGCCGCGCGTTCTCGGACGACGAGCTGCGCGCCGGCGCCGCCGTCTGCATCGTCGGCGAAACCATCCAGCGTGAACTCTTCAACGGGCACGGCGCGCTCGGCCAGCAGCTGCGCGTCAAGCAGATCTCGTGCGAGGTGGTGGGCGTGCTCGCCTCCAAGGGCCAGGGCGCCTTCGGCAACGACCAGGACGACATGGTGCTGCTGCCGATCAAGACGCTGCAGCGCCGCATCACCGGCAACACGCGCGTGCAGACCCTGCTGGTGTCGATGATGGACGGCAGCGACGCCAACCGCGTCAAGGCCAGCCTGACCCAACTGCTGCGCGAGCGGCGCAAGCTCGCCGAAGACGACGAGGACAACTTCAACGTGCTCGACACCAAGCAGCTCGCCGACACGCTCTCGGGCACGACCAAGGTCATGACCATGCTGCTGGGCGCGGTGGCGGCGGTGAGCCTGCTGGTGGGCGGCATCGGCATCATGAACATCATGCTGGTCAGCGTGACCGAGCGCACGCGCGAGATCGGGCTGCGCCTAGCGATCGGCGCGCTGGAACGCGAGGTGCTGCTGCAGTTCCTGATCGAGGCCGTGGTGCTGGCGTCGCTCGGCGGCGTCATCGGCATCGTACTGGCCACCGCCGCGTCCATCGGACTGGCCAGCCTGATGGACGTGCCCTACCTGTTCAACCCCGGCGTCAACGTGATGTCCTTCTTTTTCTCGGCCGGCATCGGCGTGCTGTTCGGCTACTTCCCGGCCCGCCGCGCCGCGCGGCTCGATCCGATCGAGGCGCTGCGGCACGAGTAGCCCTCAAAAAAAGCGGCAACCCGGCTGTTGCACGGGTTGCCGCGTCACCGTCGCTGGGCGCCGTGGCGCGAAGCGCGGTGCTGAAACTGCAGTATCTCGTTGATCGGTCCTTCAGTTGATCGGCACGCTGGCCGTTGTTTCAACTTTGCCCGGCGTGGTCACGGTGGCGAACAGCATGCCGCTGCCGGCGCACGCGACGGTCACGTTGTAGGTCGGGATCAGCAGCGGCTGGCCTACCGCCAGCACGACGTTGTTGACGGTGACGCTGGTCGGAAACACGCTGACTTTGTCAGAACCCAAGTCGAAGGAGGTGCTGAACGCAATCGTGGTGCCGGCTGGCATCACATTGCCGATCTCGTCGGTCACCCGCACCTGCACATTGGCCGTGCCACCCACCGTGCAACTGATCGCAGCCGGCGTGAAGATCACGCTGGCGTGGCTGCCGGAGAAGATCTGCACCAACTGGTCCGACACACGCAGGATCTGAGTGCTGGGCAGTTGCGGATTGCGCAGCACGCCGTTGTACTGGCCGTCGCCGGCTGTGCTGCACGTGCGATTGCTGTTGGGTCCGATGCAAGGCTCGCCGGCGGTCCAGACGCCGTTCTCGTTGTCGTCGCGGAAGATGTCCGGGCTCTTGTCGGCAAAGGTGTCGCTGGCATCGAACACGTTGTTGCCGTTGGCATCGAAAAGGCTCTCCTCACCCAATGCGTAAGCCAGCACGGTCACGCGGCCGTTGGCCGGGCGCGGATTGCCCGCGAGCAAGGTGACGCTGCAGCGACCCGAACCGGGGCCAACTTTCGAATTGGTGGTCTGGCCAGCGGGTGTTGTCTGCGCGCCCAGGAGCGACCCGGTCAGACAGGAGGCATCGATCACGCCACCTTCGGTGGTGAAGTTCACTGCGGTCCCGTCCGGAACCGGATTGCCGAAATGATCACCCAGCGTCGCCGTGACGATGCTGCAAACCTGATCGAAGTCCAGGCCCTCGCAATTGCCAATTTCGGTGGCGAGCGAGAAATGCGGTTGGTCCGGCACGCCGGTGGACACCACCAGCACGTTGGACAGCGACGTGATCGCCGGCGAGCCGCCGTGGATCGTGGCGACGACGCGCACCGAGGTCGGAATCGTTCCGCCCGACACCAACGTCGTCACCGTGCCGTCGGCAACCGAAGTGGCCGAGGCCGGGTTCAACGTGAGACCGCCCACGGTCGTGGCGGTGCCGGTGTCGGCGAACACAAAGTCAACCAGGTTGCCGGCGACCTTGCTGCCGGTGGTATCGAACACCTGGAAGCTAAGCGTCGAGAACTCCTGGCGACCGATGCCGCCCGTGCCCTTGAGCGCGATGTTGGTCGTGTCGGCCGCGACGAACTTGACCGAGCCGGCGCTGGCCGGCAGCACGGTCAGCGTGCCCGTCTTGCTCACGCTGGCGCCGCCGAGCGTCACGGTGGCCGTGATCGGGTCGGCCACGCCGCAGCCCTTGTCGGCGTAGCTGGCGGTGGCAACGCCGTTCTGCGTCAGCACCGGCGAGCCGATGCTGGCCTTGCCGGAGACGACACAGGGCGAACTGAAGCTCACCGGCAGCGGCGCCGTGTAGGGCGCGGCATTGCTCGACACCGTGACGCTGACGCTGGCATTGCCGCCGGCCGACAGCGTGGCCGGTGCCATGCTCAGTGCGCTCAGGCTCAGTGTCGGAAACGTCACCGAGTAGCCGGCCGTTGCGGCGACGCTCTTGTCGCCGGCCGTGGCATTGGCCGTGAGCGTGAAGGCGCCAGCCTGCGTGCCGGCGGGCAGGGTCACGCTGGCCACGCCGCTGGCGTCGGTCAGCGCGGTACCGGACGAGGGCACGAAGCTGGCGGTCTTGTCGGTCGTCGTGAAGGTCACGACAGCGCCGGCCAGCGCGTCGCCCTTGCTGCTCCTCAAACTCGCCGCCACGCTTGCGCTGTGCGCGGGTGAGACCGATGTCACCGCCGTCCCGGCCGCGTCGGTGAGCGCCAGTGTCAGCGTTGCAGACCCGAGCGCGGCCGCGCTGGCGGCGGCGCTCGTGCTGCATTTGCCCTGGTCGAGAATGGCGTTGACCTGCGCACTGCCGCTGCCGCACGGCGCGAGTTCCCCGCCGCCGCCACACGCGCTCAAGGCCAGTGCCACCAGAATGGCCGAACCGTTGATAAGCCTGATCATGTTTGTTTTCACAATATCGCCCCTGTCAATGTCTCGGTAGAAACCGCGCCACCGAACCGCCTACGACCAAAGAATTGAAACAACAGCCTAATTCCCCCATGGAACAGGCGATTGCGTTTTCTCAACCTCCGGACAACCCGTTTCTTCGTTCCTGAAAGACCGTGCGCATGCATACGTCAACTCCAGCGCCAGCCGTCCTGCGCCGCCACCGCGAAGCGCGTGTCAGCGACCGTTTCAAGCCAGGCCAGCAGCGCCTTGCCAGCCATGTCATGGCCCAGCACCAGGCGCAGCTGGATGTTCCTGAGCAAGCGCGTCGAAGCCACCGTCGTCACGCTCACCGGAAACTGTGCCAACAGCGCACCGGCTGCCTGCCCCTGTCCGGCACTGAACTGGATTTCCGTCTTCGCCTGTCGGAACTTCGCCTGATTGGTCAGGCGTGCCGGCACCAGACCGGTGGCTGACAGCCGCTCGGCCGTGCGCCGCGCCAGATGGCGAATGCCAACACCGTTCGATACCTCGAGCCGCACGCCCTGCAAGGGCAGCGAAGCAAGCGCACTTGCCTCCTTGCGCGCTGCCACGGCCGGGACTGGCGCAACGGGCTGCGTTGCGACTGCCATCGGTGCCACGGCGAGCGGCGGCATCGCGACGGCCAGCGGCGCTGGCGCCACAGGTTTCATGGCGACGGCGATCGGGGCTGCGGCGAAAGGCTGCGCAGCGACGGCGGACGGTGCCGCTGCCGCGGGCTGCGCCGCCGCAGCAATGCGCGCAGCTGCCACCGCTTGGGCCGGTGTGACGACCTGCGCCACGGCTGTCGCTGCGGCCGCCGGCCGATCGCGCAATTCATAGGCATTCCTGCCGATGGCCACCAGCTGCGGTCCGGCCAGGGCCTGCTCCTGCGAGCGCGCAAGCCGTTCCAGGTTCTGCCCGGTCTGCGCGTTCGACGGATTGAGATCGCGCGCCAGCTTGAGCTCGGCACCGGACTCGTCTAGGCGCCCGGCCAGCAACAGGGCGTAGCCCAGGTTGTTGTGCACGTGCGCGGCATTCGGTTCGAGCGTGAGCGCGCGCCGGAACAGGTCAACGGCCTGATCCACCCGACCCGACTGCGCGTAGAGCACCGCCATCGCGTTGAGGGCGCCGGGGTGCTGCGGCTGCAGGATCAAGGCCTGCGCATAGCGTTCTTCCGCCAGTTCCAGCCGGCCGTCGCTCTGGGCCGAACGGCCCAGGATGAACAGGCTCTCGACCGGTGACAGCGCGCTCGAGATGCGCTCGACCGGCTGCACGCGGGCGGTCGCCGGTATCGGCACGCGCGCGGCAACCAGCTCCGGCTGCGCTGGCGGCACCAGCCAAGGCTGCGCGCATCCCATCAGCGTACCCACCGATATCAGGGACAACAGCTTTGCGTAATTTTTCATGACAGTCTCCAAAAAATGGCTAGCCGCCGACGCCGGTCATGGTCGGCAACAGAACCCGGTAGATGCTGATCACGGCCGGCCCCATCAGCACGACAAACAGGGACGGGAAGATCAGGAAGATCAGCGGGAACAGGAGCTTGAGCGGAATCTTCGCGGCCCGTTCCTCGGCGCGCACCTTGCGGTGTTCGCGCATGGTTTCGGACAGCACGCGCAGCGATTCAGCCACATTGGTGCCGAAGTGCTCCGACTGCAGCAGGATGGTGACGAAGGTCGCAACATCTTCCACGCCGGTGCGCAGCGCAAAGTTCTGCAGCGCGCGCTCGCGCGTGGAACCGACCCGCAGGTCCAGCATCACGAGACGGAGCTCGTCGGCCAGCGCGTGGCTGCGCAAGTCCATCTCCTCGCCGGCACGGGCCATTGCGGCATCCAGGCCGAGCCCGGCTTCGACGCAGACGCGCATCAGGTCAACGGCGTCGGGCAGCGCTTCGGTCAGCTCGCGCTGGCGCGACCGGGTCACGAGGGCCAGCACCACATTGGGCAGGTAATAGCCAAGGGCTGCCACCAGCACGATGAAGAGCACCGTGCCGCTGCCGCCGGCCGGCGCCTTCATGGCGCCGCGCAGCAGCAGCAAGGCGGCGGGCAGTGCCAGGGTCAGAAGGGTCTTGGCGCAAAAGAAGATCACCGGCCAGCCGGGACCGCGCAGGCCGGCCTGCATGAAGCGGATGCGGAAGTTCGACGACTCCCATCCCTCCTTGGGTGTCGACAGCCAGGCGATCGGCGCGGCGATCTTCGCCACCTTGGCTTGCCATTCGTCAGTGCCGTCGAGTGGCTTGTCGGGCACATCGGTGTGGCTGGCCAGCCGGTTCAGACGCTGGCCCAGCGCATCATCGCGGCCCAGCCAGAGACCGACGCCGAGCACCAAGCCCGCCACCGAGATGAAGACCACGACGAGAAGAAGTGTTTGCATGGTGAGCCTCCCTCAGACCCGGAAGTCGATGATTCGCCACATCACCAGGCAGCCCAGCACCATCATGACGATGGCCGTGATCACCAGGCGCACGCCCACCGGGTCGATGAACAGCACGCTCAGGTAACCGGGGTTGACGATCTGGATCATGGCCCCGACAAAGAACGGCAGCGCGGTCAGGATGTAGGCGGAGAGCTTGCCTTCGGCCGCCAGCACGCGGATGCGGCCGTACAGCTTGAAGCGCTCGCGGATCAGCTCGGCCAGCATGGCCAGCAGCTCAGCCAGGTTGCCGCCGGTCTCGAGCTGGATCACCACGGCCAGCACGAAGTAGCGCAGATCGGCAATCGGCACGCGCGTCGCGAGGTTCAACAGCGCGGTCTGCGTCGACAGGCCGAAGTTGATTTCGTCGAAAGTCGCCTTGAACTCGCTTGCGATCGGCTCCTGCGCCTGGTCGCCCACCATCGAGAGCGCTGCCGGAAACGCGTGGCCGGCGCGCAGGGCGCGGCTGATCATGTCCAACGCATCGGGCAACTGCGCGCCGATCTTGTTCACGCGCCGCTTGCGCAGCCAGGTCAGGCGCAGCACCGGCAGCACCGCCAGCAGCAGCACCACCACCACACTCAGCGGCAAGGACCACTTGAGCAGCAGGCCCAGCACCACGCCGGAAATGCCCGTGAACAGACAGATCGACAGCAGTTGGGCAACGGTCTGGGTCGAGCCGGTCTGCAACAGCAGCCGGTCGAGTTCCTGAATCTGCGGCAGGCGCACCAGCAGGTGCTGCACACCGGGTGTGGCGCTGAGCAGGCGCTGCTTGAGCAGCGTGACGTCAGACTTGCGATGGCGACCGACCGTCATCACGCGCAGGCGGCGCTGGATGCGCTTGACCTCCGGGCTGCTGGTGTCGGACCACAGCATGAAAGCACCCTCGAGCAGGAGCACCACCGCGAAGAAACCGAGGACCACGAACAGGGTATAGATGAGGCTCATGGCGTCACTCGTAGGTTCGGGCTTGGTCGAAGGTATCGTCCGACACCGTGATGCCGTAGGCGCGCAGGCGCGCCATGAACTTCGGACGCACGCCGGTGGCACCGAAATGCCCGAGCACCGTGCCGTCCTCGGCAATGCCGGTCTGGGTGAATGCGTAGATCTCCTGCATCGTGATGATGTCGCCTTCCATGCCGACGACCTCCTGCAGGCTGGTCAGCTTGCGCCGGCCGTCGATCAGGCGCGAGATCTGGATGATGGCCATGATGGCCGAGCTGATCTGCTGGCGCATCGCCTTGGGCGGAATCGTCATGCCGCCCATGCCGGCCATGTTCTCCAGCCTCGTGAGCGCGTCGCGCGGCGAATTGGCGTGCACCGTGGTCATCGAGCCTTCATGGCCGGTGTTCATGGCCTGCAGCATGTCCACGACCTCGACGCCGCGCACCTCGCCCAGGATGATGCGGTCGGGCCGCATGCGCAGGCTGTTGCGCACCAGGGCGCGCTGGTTGACTTCGCCCTTGCCTTCGATGTTGGGCGGGCGCGTCTCCAGGCGCACGACGTGCGGCTGCTGCAGCTGCAGCTCGGCCGCATCCTCGATCGTCACGATCCGCTCGGCGCTCGGTATGGCAGCCGACATGACGTTGAGCAGGGTGGTCTTGCCGGTGCCGGTCCCGCCCGAGATCAGGATGTTCATCTTGGCGCGCACCATGCCGGCGAGCAGCTGTGCCAGCTCCGGCGTCAGCGACTTGCTCTTGATCAGATCCTCGACGCGCAGCGGCACGACGGCGAAGCGGCGGATCGACAGCAGCGGGCCGTCGAGCGCCAGCGGCGGGATGATCGCATTGACGCGTGAACCGTCGGGCAGGCGGGCATCGACCATCGGGCTCGATTCATCGATGCGCCGGCCGATGCGCGAGACGATCTTGTCGATCACCTTCATCAGGTGGGCGGCGTCGGAGAAGACGACATCGGTCAGCTCGATCCGGCCGCGTCGCTCGACATAGACCTTGCCCGGACCGTTGACCAGAATGTCGGATACCGTGGGGTCGGCCAGCAGCGGCTCGAGCGGGCCCAGGCCCATCACCTCGTTCTGGATGTCCTCGATCATGCGCTTGTGCTCGGCGGCGTTGAGCGCCACGCCCGACTCGCTGAGCAGTTTCTCGACCATGGTGCCGAGTTCCTCGCGCAGGCGATCCGGCGCCATGCTGCCGAGCACCTCCAGGTCGATGCGGCCGAGCAACTGGCTGTGCAGCTTGGCCTTGAGTTCGTAGTATTCGGTCGACGCCGCCAGACGCGATTCGCTGCCGAAATCGCCGGTCTTTGCTACGGTCTTGGCAGTCTGTTTCCAATCTCGCAGGTTCATGATGTTTTCTCTTTCTCTGTTTGAATGGGTTGTGCTTCAGGATGAGGGACTCATCAGTCGTTGCCACCAGCTGACGCGGGTCTCGTCAGAGCCCGGGGCAAGCTCCTGCACCCAGGCCTGCAGCGCGCGGGCCACGGGGTCGCGCGGTGCCATGTCGATCAAGGGCACGCCCTCGTTGACCGAGGCCGTGACGGCGATGTGGCTGTTCGGGATGGTCCGACCGATCTTGAGCAGGGTCGCCTTCTCCACATTCGAGAGGTTGATGTTTCCGATCTTCTCGAAGCGGTTCACGACCACGCTGACCTTCTCGCGCGGATAGCCGAGCTGACGGAACACGGCAGCCATGTGCTTTGCGGCACGCAGGAACGGCAGGTTCAACTGCAGGATCAGGCACACCGTATCGGCCAGGTCCAGCGCCTTGACCGCGACCGGGTCGAGCGTGCTGCTGACGTCCATCAGCACGAAGTCGTAATGGCTGCGCGCCAGCTCGATGATCTTTTCGACATCCGCCGCCGATACCTCGCTCACCTCTTCCGGTGATTCCGAGGCCGCAAGCAGGTGCAGGTTTTCGTTCACCTTGATCATGCTGGAGTTCAGCAGCGCGGCATCGAGCCGATCCGACTGGCGTGCCAGGTCCAGCATGCTCGACACGACCGGCTTGTCGCCAAGGAAGATCGAGGCATCGCCGAAGTACAGGTTGAGGTCGAGCAAGGCCACGCGGTTGCCCTGGCGCGACAGCGCATAGGCCAGGTTGCTGGCGAGAAAGGTCGCTCCGGCACCGCCTTTGGCGGGGATCATGGCGATCACCTGAGCGGCCGCGTTCTGGCTGCCGGCGCGAACCAGCTGCCCGGTCTGCACGCGTTCGATCACCTGCAGCAGCGTCGCCGCGCTCAGCGGCGAGGGCAGCACTTCGCGCACGCCGGCGCGCATGGCGCGCATCAGGAACTCGACCGAGCGATCCGGGCTGACCAGCACCATGTGCGTGGCCGGCGCCTTCAGCAGGGCCGATTCGACCTGCTGCATCGCCAGCTCATCGGTGTTCGGAAAATCGAGCAGCATCACATCAGGCTGCTCGCGGCGCAGCACACCGGCCACCGATTGCGGCGAGCCGGTCTGCGCCGACAGCAGCACCCCGCTCCGGTTCGACGCGGCGGCATTCAGCGCCGCGACCGTGGCCTCGGAGTTGCACAGGGCGGATACCTTGATGTTCATGTTTTTTCTTCTTGGTTTTCGAGCGGCGCTACACCATCAGGGACATACCGGATTGCCGCTGCTCTTCATGAATTCACGCGGCAAGGTGGTGACAAATGGCGGGATCGATACCGGAACCCCAAAGTACGGCATCAGCGGCGTGAAGGTCGCGCCGCTCAGCTGGACCGTCACGCTTTCGCAGCGGTTGCTGGCATCGGCGCTCCAGTCCGTGTTGCAGCTGGCTGAGGGCTGGTAAGTGATGCTGATCTGGTCATTGCTCACCCCGCCGATGAAGAAGCGCATCTTCTCCTTGATCTTGACCACGTCGGTGGCGGAGTTGCTGCATACAACCGCGAGTCGCGCACCCACGCGCGTGGCCTCGGCGGCCGCGTTGAGTGTGAACAGCCAGCGGCCGAATTCCATGATGCCCAGCATGAGCGGGAAAAACACCAGCAGCACGACTAGGGCGAATTCGATGATCACCATCCCGCGCTGCCATTTGCGCAGCATCGGGCTTGAACCGGGTTTGAATGTTGGTCTGCGCATCATGGAATCCATCAGAAGTAACGCGACGCCATGGTCGCCTTGATGGCCGAGAAGCTGAAATTCGGCAGGATGCCGGGCACGACCGATTCGAACTGAAAGGCCTGCGCCCCGCTCCCGCCGATCGTCACACTCACCAGATCCACGCTGCCCTGCCCGGTCAGGACGCTCTTGTGGGTGCCGGCGCAGGTCAGGTAGTCGCACAGGCTGACGTTCGCTTCGGACAGGCCCTGCACCACGGGATCCATGCTGGCGCACACCGGGTGGGCGCAGACGGCCAGCGCAATGGTCTTGTTATAAACGGCAGTTCGATCACCCGTACTCAGATTGGCGAGATCCTGCTGCGCCAGGTAACGCGCGGCGGTGCGTGTGGCCTTGACCAGGGCGTTGTACTGATAGAGGGCGCGGCCCAATTCGGTGACGCCAAAAAGAGCGATCACCATGGGGCCGATGATGAGGGCCAGCTCGATCGCTGCTACACCTTTTTGTTTGCCGGATTTCATGCGCATTCTCACTGTGTCAGCACCGGCGCGATGGAATACTCCGACCCGCCTGAGCACGGACTGCTCCCGGCGCCGGCCAGGCCCAGGAACTCCAGCTTGGCGCCGAGCGAAGCCACCGAGCCGTTCTCGATCGGGTTGAGCATCAGCACGCAGGCCCAGCCCAGTATGGGCGTCATCTGGTTGCCAGGCGGCGTGTTCCAGATGCTGCAATCCACCACCGGTGCGGCAACCATTCGACGGTCCACCCGGCCCAGCGCGTTGAGCTGCGTCGCGTCCAGCGGTGCGTTGTACTGATTGATCTTGATGCCGTCCGGAATCGTTTGCTGGTAAGGCAGATTCAGGTTGCGCGCGTCGATGAAGTTCGGCTGGTTCGGGACCGAGGAACTTCCGCTGTAGGCGTTGAAGCCGCTCGGCCAGTTGCCGGCGCCAGTGGCACCCGCAGCGGTGAGATTGGAGTAGGCAAAGCCGCTCTTGTCAGGCGGTGCCTCGGTCGGACTGTAGCCGCCGCCATGCCGGTACCAGCCAAAGCGCGAGTTCCACGCCTCCTGCAAGGTGTCGAGGTTGCCGTTCTGGCCGACGCGATCACCGATCTGTGCCACATTGCATTGCATGTTGCCGGCCAGAATCGCCTTGACCTCTTCAGCGCCGCCGGCCGGCGGTGTGAAATCGATCCAGCCAAAATTGCCGGTGCCGTATGGCGTGCCGTTGTAGGCGGTGAGCCATTCGCCGACGGTGTGGCCAAAATTGTTGGCGGCCGTGCCGCCCGCGGCTGCGCACGCGGCCACCGGTATGCAGGACGCGATCGGAGCCTCGCGCGTGGCCACCGCCATGGCGCTGATCGTTTGCGTATTCGAATCGTCGCCCAGGCCCATGAGCCGGAGAATCTGCATGAAGTAGATCGGCAAGCCGGACAAGGGGTAGTTGCATTTGACGAATTTGGCCGTCGTCGAGCTGGCATCCCCCGCACTCTTGTAGTTGCTGCCGTCATTGGGGCCGTTGCTGGCGGCAAACGTGATTTCCAACACGTTCGGATCCAGCACCATGCTCTGGAAGTTGACCTTGTTCCTCACCGCGTCGGGGCCGGTGATGAAGACCTTGCCGTAGGCCACTGCCCGGGTCAGCGCATTGAGATCGTTGACCCCCGGCTTCAACTGCGATGCCGCCGACAGGGCGCAGGCATCCATCGCGTTCTGCAGCTCCGACTTCACAACAAAGAAGCGCCCGAGGTCAATGGCCAGTCCGACAAAGGCAATCAGGATCACCACGGTCAGCCCGAACACGATCATCACCGCGCCGCGCTGCGGACGCTGACACTTCGGGCAATTGGGCTGCTTCATGGTGTTCGGCTCAGGCAGTGGAGGATGACCGGGCTATTGCCCCGACAGGGCGCCGCCGATGTTGATCACTTCGAACGTCTTGGGTGGCATCTTGAAGGATTCCTGGTAGCGTTCCTGCGCCTTGACACCCGCCTGGGCATCGATGCCCATGACCGGGTCCGTGTCACCCTTGGCGCCGGGATTGAGCATCTGCGCCTGGCGCGCCGAGCGCACGGCATCGCCGAATTTCGCGTCGTAGTTCGGCGTGATGCTGGTGCATGCAGCCAGCAGCCCGAGGAGCAAAGTGAGCGTGATCTTGTTCATGGCATTTCCTTCATTGATTGGCGGCAGGTGCGGGCGCAGGCGCTTCCACCGTGCCATAGAGGAAGACGTCGGTCGGCTTGGGTTCGACATGGTTGCTGGTCGGCAGGACCGGGACTTCGGCCAGCGGCTTGACCAGGCGCGGCGTGATGACGAACAGCAGTTCGGTCTGGTCTTTCTGGAACTCGCTGCTGCGGAACAGCGCGCCGAGCACCGGCACGTCACCGAGTCCGGGGAAGCGCTTGATGGCAGCGGTCGAGTTGTTCTTGATCAGCCCGGCGATGACGAAGCTCTGTCCGTCATTGAGCTGCACCGTGGTATCGGCGCGGCGCACCGTGAGCGAAGGCAGGATCGAGACGACCCCGTTGACCGTGGTAAAGGGCGAGCCGGTCTGCGTCAGATCGGACACTTCGGAGACGAGCTTGAGGTTGATGCGCGTGCCGTCCATTACGGTCGGTGTGAAGCGAACCCCGATGCCGAACTCCTTTTCCTCCAGCGTGATGGTCGATCCGCCCGTGATGCCGCTGTTGGTTTGCGACACCGGGATGAAGATCTTGCCGCCCGACAGGAAGCTGGCCGACTGGCCACTGACGGCCATGATGTTGGGTTCGGCCAGAACCCGCACCAGGCCATCGTCGTTCTGGCCGTCGATGCTGATCGCGGTGCGGCCGACATTGAGCGCCTCCAGCAGACCGCCGCCGCTGCTCAGGAAGTTCGACAGCATCGAGAACACGTTGTCGCCGTTGTTGCCGGTGCGCCGGACCGCGACGCTGGAGCCCAGCTTGTCGATCAGGGTCTTGCTGACTTCGGCGATCTTGACCTCAAGCATCACCTGCTGGCCCTGCGCGATGCGCAGCAGATTGACGACCTTGGCGCCGCCCTCGGCCGAGCCTCCAGCCGTCCCGCTGATGGCCAGCGCGGTGCCGGCCTTGGCCTTGGCATCGCCCGCCGCCACCGGCAGCACCAGGTTCTTGTTGATGTCGCGCACGAAGGCGTTGGCAATGTCCTCGGCGTACTTGGCCTTGGTCGCGCTCGAGACCACGCCGGTGAGGATCACCGAGTCGGCCGCCGGGCGCACGCGGATGCCGGTCTCATCGGGCAGCAGGTCGCGCAATTTCTTTTCCATGCGGTCGGCATCGATGCTGACGTTGACGTCGATCACCGTCGTCTCCGCGCCCTTGCGCCAGATCACGAGGTTGGTCGAGCCATAGGCCTTGCCCAGCAGGTAGAGCTCGGACGGATTGATCAGCGAGACGTCGGCAATCGACGGGTTGCCCACCGAGATGCGCTCGATCGGTGACGGCGTGCGCATCAGCGTCGACTTGCCGATGATCAGTTCCAGCGTCGGGCCGAGCGCGGCGAAGCCGCTGCTGCTGCCGGAGGGCACTGACGCGCTGACCGCCGTCGCGCCCTTGATGACCGTGGTCTTCTGCGCCGCCGTCTGCGCCTGGGCCGATATGGCCAGACCCAGTCCTGCGCTGGCGGCGAGCAGCCATGCAGCCAGCAAGTGGTGCGTGCGCAGGCCAAGTGTTCTGCCGTGCCGGCAGGAATTCGCCATACCGACGAGGGATTGTGATGCTGTATTCATTTTGGTTTCCTTCGAAATCAGAATTCAGAGTTGGCTTTTTGCACGCCGCGGATCACTTCAACACTGGTACTGGCCGACGCCGCCGGGCGCGGCGCGGTCGCGGCAGCCGCACGCGGCTTGACGGCACGGCGCACCGGCGCCGCAGCGGTGGCAGCGGAAGCCGCAACCCGTGCAACCGGCGCCGCCACTTCCTTGCCGAGCAGATCCTCACGATCGGTGCCGGCCGTTTCGGTGTCGTTGTTGTCGATCGCATTGCGCAGCACAAGGGACAACGAGCCGATGCTGCGCGCCAAGTCGATCTTCTCGGCCTCAGCCGGCGTCACCTCGAGCGTGACGGCGCTCACGACCTTGGGCTTGGTCTCGTCACGGTTGGCCTCCTGCGCCACCGCCAGCACCAGGATGCGTTTGAGGACGATCTTGGAGACCGATTTGTTCTTGCTGTCCGTCGCGTTGACCATCACGTCGACGAAGCTGCCCGGCAGTGCGAAGCCGGCGACGCCGACCACTTCATTGACCTTCACGCTGATGGCGCGCTTGCCGCTCTGGATGATCGAGGTCAGGCCGCCCTTGGTGCCCTCGGGCGCCAGCTTGGGCTCGAGCACCGGTTCGCCCTTGAAAACCGGCGAGCGGATGACCCGGCCTTCGAGCTTCTTGGGGTCCTCGAACGCGCCGACCGGCACCGCACCGGCGGGCCAGGGCGTCTGCTGCAGCATGCCAGCGGTCAGCGGCGCACCGGGCTCAAGGTCGCGCGCGGCGACCACGACCGGGCTGGTGTTTTGCGCCGCCTGCTGTCCGACCCATCGGGCGGCCAGGATCACGGCGGCGATGCCTGCGATCAGCGATAGCAGGATCATGACAATTGCACGGGTGCTTCTCATTTTTCACACTCCTCAGTTCCGTTACTCCGAAGCCTTTGTTGCGGCGGATTGCCCACGCCAAAGTACGTCTTCCACGCCCACTCGATCAACTCGGGGGTCAGGCGCGGTGACTGCCCCAGATAAAGAGCCCGGTCCCTGACCTTGCTGATCACGTCATACGGAACGCAGGGCAGGTAGGCCTGCTCGTAGGACGGATGCAGGTGATCGATCATGAAATCGATCGCCGCCGGATCGGCCTCGATGCCGACGCGCTGGCAGGCCTGCGCAATCACGGTGCGGTAGCCCTTCTGGCTGAGCGCGCCGATCTCGATCTTGTAGCCCAGGCGGCGCGCAAACGCCGGGTCGGTCAACTCGTCGGGCGTCATGTTGGAGGCAAAGATGACTGTCACATCGAACGGCACTTCAAAGGTGGCGCCGGTGTGCAAGCCAAGATAATCCACATGACGGTCGAGCGGCACGATCCAGCGGTTGAGCAGGTCGCGCGCACTGACGCGCTGGCGACCCAGATCGTCGATGACCAGGATGCCGTTGTTCGCCTTCATCTGCGGCGGCGCCACGTAAAGGCGGCTGAGCTTGTCGAACTCCAAGTCCAGCATCTGCAGCGTGAGTTCACCGCCGGTGACGACGACCGGTCGCGCCACGCGAACCCAGCGGCCATCCGGGACCTCGTCCAGGCTCAATCGGCGCTGCGGCGCCGCCTGCTCCACCACGTGGTGCACCAGCGGGTCGAAGACCTGGATGATCTCGCCATCGACATAGATCGCGTGCGGCACCCAGACGTCACCCTGCAGGGTCTTGACCAGATGCTCGGCCAGATAGGACTTGCCGGAGCCGCTCTGGCCGTAGAGGTAGATCGCCTTGCCGGAGTTGAGCGCGCTGCCCAAGGTCGGCAACAGGTCCGCTTCGACCACCACATTGCCCATCGCCTCTTTCAGGCGCGGCGCCGTGGTCGGCTGCAGACGGCGGCTCTGCCGGCCCACCTGCGCCACATAGTCGGCCAGGGTGACCGGCGCGGCGCCCGCGTACTGGCATCGCTCGAACGCCAGCGCGGCGTGCTTGCGCCCGGCTTCGGTCAAGGCATAACTGACGTCGCCCTCGGTTTCGCCGCGCCGCGGGATCTCGATCAGCAGCAAGGCCCGCATGTGCACCAGCAGCGGCGAAATGCGCATCGGGCTCAGGCCCAGTCGCTTCGATATCTCGAACAGGCGCAACTCGCCCATGCGCGACAGATGCCGCAGCAACAGGTCGATGAGGAAGGCATCTGGAAGGCCATCGGCCACAGCGCCCGCCGCGCGGATCGGGTCCGACGGCGCTGCGGCACTGCGCAAGGATGTTTGTTCGGCTTGCATGGTGTTTCTTCTTGTTGTTTCGAGCCGGTATCAGAAACCGATCAATGGCATCGCGCCAGCCGAGCGCCAGACGGCATAAGCCAGCACGCCACCGGCTAAAGCCAGCGCATACGGCATGCGTTCGGCGGACTGCGTGGCCGGATCGAACGAGCGACCGGTCGCACCACCGAGACCCCCAAGCACCAGCTTCACATTGCCCAGAACCGCGCGCGATTTTCCGGTCCACAGCATGCGCGCCACCGCGAGCACACCGCCTGCGACCAGAATGCACAGCGCCAGGCTGATGATCTCGACCGGCCCGGCAAAGGCGCCGAGCGCGGCCAGCAGCTTGACGTCACCCGCTCCCATGGCGCGCCACCGGTACATCGGCAGAAAGATCACAAGGCCCACCAAGGCACCAAGCAGCGCTGGCCCGGCGCCCAGGGCACCGGGGAATTGGCTGAACAGGCCTTCACGGCCATTGGTCGGTCCGACTGTGTTGAGCAGCACACCGCTGCACAGCATCAGCAAGACGACGACATTGGGGATGCGGTGCGCGCGCAGATCGGACTCGACCGCCATGACCAGGGTCAGGGCGAGTGCCGCATAACACCACAGTTGCCAGGTTGCCGGGTTGAGATCGAGATCCATGACGGGTTCCTGTAGTCTGTGATGTATGCGAAGAATTCAACACGCGCTGGGTTGGGTCATGCAGGCCTGGAGGTGAAGGTAGAAGCCATGCACTTCCTGACCGACCGCCAGCACGGTGACCGTGACGGCGACCGCGATGATGGCTGCAATCAGGGCGTACTCGATGGCGGTCAAACCGTCTTCGTCACGCCATGCCTTGCCCGCCCACCCAGGCGCAGACACTGATCAGGTTCCGCAGCTGGCCGGCGTTGTGAGGCAGGTCTTGATCTTGGCGAACACCGTGTTCAGTTGCTGTCCGACCAGATAGACCGTGGCGATGACGGCCACGGCGATCAAGGCTGCGATCAGTCCATATTCGATGGCGGTCACGCCCTCTTCGTCACGCAGAAAATTGCGGGTTGCGAGAAATGTCTTTTCCATGATTAATCCCCAGTTCGACTAAAGAAACCAGCCGCCTCCTGAAGGCAACTGACCGATTAGCAGAACAACCAATGGCACCCTTGTTGGCGTGTTATTGATTCAGTTTCTGCATGGGGAGTAGCGTGCGCCAGCACACCGACGCGGCACTTGATAACTATCAACTTGCAAAGGGGTCCGCGCAGGACAGTTGATAACTATCAACTTCACGATGCATGCGGGCCATGAGCCCGGATCGGTCATGGCGAGCGCAGCGCGGCGATCCATGGCTTGCTGATGCATGGATTGCGGGTCGGGGCTCGAAATGACGGCTGTGATGGTCAGGCTTACGGAATTTTGCGCAGCAAGTCGGCAATCGCCTGCGGGTAGATGCGGTGCTCCTGCGTGAGCACGCGCACGGCCAGTGTGTCGGCGCTGTCGCCGGGCAGTACCGGGACCACGGCCTGCGCGAGGATCGGCCCGTGGTCGAGTTCGGCCGTCACCTGGTGCACCGTGGCGCCGGCCACCTGGCAGCCGGCATCGAGCGCGCGCTGGTGCGTGTGCAGCCCCGGAAAGGCCGGCAACAGCGAGGGATGGATGTTGAGCAGGCGGCCCTGATAGCGATTGACAAAACCAGGCGTGAGAATGCGCATGAAGCCGGCCAGCACGACCAGCGCCGGCTGCCCCGGTACGTCGAAGCGGTCGATCACGTTGGCCAGGGCGGCGTCGAAGGCTTCGCGCGAATCGAAGGCCTTGTGGTCGAGCACCTCGGTCGCCAGGCCATGTTCGGCGGCAAAGACAAGGCCTGCGGCGCTGGCCTTGTTGCTGATGACGGCGGCGACGCGGGCGCCGAATTTGTCGTGCCAGGCGTCGCGCTGCGACGCTTTGACGATAGCCGCCATGTTGGAGCCGCCGCCAGAGATCAAAATAACGATGTTCTTCATACCTGAGCCAATTATGACCGCGACCCCTGATACCCCGATTGCCCCGACACCGACCCTGAGCGCGATCGAAGCGCGCGTGCTGGGCACGCTGATGGAAAAGGCGCGCACCGTGCCCGACAGCTACCCGCTCACGCTGAACTCGCTGCTGCTGGGCTGCAACCAGAAGTCCAGCCGCGAGCCCCTGATGGACATCGACGAGGCCGAAGTCGCCAGCGCGCTCGACACGCTCCGGACGCTGAATCTGGTGCGCGAATCCAGCGGCGGGCGCAGCACGCGCTACGAGCACAACTTCCAGCGCGGCATCGGCGTCTACGAGCAGGCGGCCGTGCTGCTGGGCCTCTTGATGCTGCGCGGTCCGCAAACCGCCGGCGAGTTGCGCCTGAACGCCGAGCGCTGGTACAAGTTCGCCGACATCTCATCGGTCGAAGGCTTTCTGGAAGAGCTGCAGGACCGGGCAGCCGAAAAGGGCGGCCCGCTCGTGGTCAAGCTGGCGCGCGCCCACGGGGCGCGCGAACAGCGCTGGGCGCACCTGCTGTGCGGACCGGTGGACCCGAACCAGGGCTTTGATCCCGGCGCGAGCGCCAGCGGCAGTCAGGCCGAACGCCTGGCGCGGCTGGAAGCCGAGGTCGCGCAACTGCGCGAAACCGTGCAAAAACTGTGCGCCGAACTCGGCGTGTCGCAACCTGGACAGCCCTAATCGAACGACCGTGCTAAAACATCACCCATCCGAAATTTGGAGATCTTTCTATGGATTTGGCATTTACCCCTGAAGAGCAGCAGTTTCGCAAGGACATTCGCACCTGGGTCAGCGAAAACCTGCCGGCTGACATCTCGCACAAGGTGCACAACGCGCTGCGCCTGAGCCGTGAGGACATGCAGCGCTGGGCCAGGATCCTGGGCAAGAAGGGCTGGCTGGGACATGCCTGGCCAACAGCCTTCGGCGGCCCGGGCTGGAACTCAGTGCAAAAGCATTTGTTCGAGGAAGAATGCGCGCTGGCCGGTGCGCCGCGCGTCGTGCCGTTCGGTCCGGTCATGGTCGCGCCCGTCATCATGGCCTTCGGCAACGCCGAGCAGCAGCAGCGCTTTCTGCCCGGCATCGCCAGTGGCGAAGTGTGGTGGAGCCAGGGCTACAGCGAACCGGGTTCGGGCTCCGACCTGGCATCGGTGCGGACCAAGGCGGAGCGCCAGGGCAACAAGTACATCGTCAACGGCCAGAAGGCCTGGACCACGCTCGGCCAGTACGGCGAGTGGATCTTCTGCCTGGTGCGCACCAGCAACGAGGGCAAGCCGCAGACCGGCATCAGCTTCCTGCTGATCGACATGAAATCACCCGGCGTCACCGTGCGCCCGACCGTGCTGCTCGACGGCGAACCCGAAGTCAACGAGGTCTTCTTCGACAACGTCGAAGTGCCGGTGGAGAACCTGATCGGCGAAGAGAACAAGGGCTGGACTTATGCCAAGCACCTGCTCAGCCATGAGCGCACCAACATCGCCGACGTCAACCGCACCAAGCGCGAACTCGAACGCCTCAAGCGCATCGCCAAGGCCGAAAACGTCTATGACAATGTGCGCTTTCGCGACGAAATCGCCAAGCTCGAAGTCGAGGTCGTGGCGCTCGAAATGCTGGTGCTGCGCGTGCTCGCCGCGGAGAAGTCGGGCAAGAACTCGCTCGACATCGCGGGCCTGCTCAAGATCCGCGGCAGCGAGATCCAGCAGCGCTACAGCGAGCTCATGATGCTGGCTGCCGGTCCTTACGCGCTGCCGCTGATCCACGAGGCGATGGAAGCCGGCTGGCAGGGCGACTTCCCCGGCGGCGGCATCTGGTGCGCGCCGCTGACCTCGACCTACTTCAACATGCGCAAGACCACCATCTATGGCGGCAGCAACGAAGTGCAACGCACCATCGTTGCACAGACGGTTTTAGGCTAGAAAGGCAACATCATGGATTTCGATTTCACAGACGACCAGGAACAACTGCGCGACGCGGTGCGCAAATGGGTTGACAAGGGCTACACCTTCGAGCGCCGCAATGCGGCCGTCAAGGCCGGCGGCTTTTCGCAGGAGGCCTATACCGAGCTGGCCGAGTTGGGCCTGGCCGGCCTCTATATCCCGGAAGCAAACGACGGCATGGGCATGGGCCCGGTCGAGGGCATGGTGGTGATGGAGGAGTTGGGTCGCGGCATCGTGCTCGAGCCGCTGGTGCAAAGCCTGATTGCCGGTGCTGTGCTCAGCGGTTATGCCCCGGACGCCGTCAAGACCGCCTGGCTGCCGAAGATCGCCAGCGGCGAGGCACTGGTGGTGCTGGCGTACCAGGAACGCGCCGCGCGCTACGAACTCAACGCCTGCAAGGCCAAGGCGACGCAAGGCGCCAACGGCTGGACGCTGGTGGCGAGCAAGAGCGTGGTGAGCGCAGGCGACAAGGCCACGGCCTTCATTGTGCCGGCCACCGTCGACGGCAAGATCGCTCTGTTCCTGGTGGAGCAGTCTGCCAGTGGTGTGGCGACACGCGGCTACGGCACGCAGGACGGCAGCCGCGCCGCCGAGCTGACGTTGCAGAATGCGCCGGCCAGCCTGATCACGCCCGAAGGGCTCGCCGCGCTGGAGCACGCCATCGACATCGGCATCGCCGCCACCTGCGCCGAAGCCATCGGCGTCATGGACAAGACCGTGGCGATCACGGCCGAGTACATGAACACGCGCAAGCAGTTCGGCGTTGCCATCAGCAGCTTCCAGGCCCTGCGCCATCGCATGGCCGACGTGAAGATGCAGCTCGAATTGGCGCGCTCGATGAGCTACTACGCCGCGCTCAAGCTCAACGCGCCGGCGCCCGAGCGCCGCGCCGCGATGGCACGCGCCAAGTACCAGCTCGGTAATTCCATGCGCTTTGTCGGCCAGCAATCGGTGCAACTGCACGGCGGCATCGGCGTGACGGAAGAGTACATCGTGAGCCACTACTTCAAGAAGCTCACGCAGATGGAAATTAGCTTCGGCGATTCGATGCACCACCTCGGCGAGGTGGCCAGCCGCATGCAGGACACGGCCGGCGTTTTTGCCTGAGCCCAAAGACTGCGCGTCTGTGGCGCCCGGCAGCGCCACAGACCGGGTCTGCACCCGGCCGCGCGTTGTCGGATCACGTCAGCAGGTTCATTGCCGGATATGGACCACAGCGTTTTCATCCGCGTAGACCTTGCGCCATTCGTTGTGCTGGTCAAGGTAGCGCACGGTCGCTGAATCGGGGCGCAGCAGCGTCCAGCCAATCTGAAAATCATCGAGCACCTTGCGGATCTTTTCCGGCTGACCCGACTCCACCCCATCGAGATAGGCACCCATGTGCCGGTCGCCATACAGGTCGGCACGCCCGTCGATAAAGACCGGAATCCCGCGATCGATCAGGTAGCCGCCGAAGCTGTACTGATTCAGGACATGGCCTTTGGCGCCGGCGTCCATCGCGGCCTGCACGGCAGCGCGCGGTGATATCGAAGCCTCCGGCCGGTGCTGCCCGGTTCCATGCACCGCAAGGCCCGTCAGCAGCACCAGAAGAACGGCAGCTGCAACCATCACCCGCTGGGCGGGCGCGGCCAGGACATCAAAGAAGTCATCGAGCGCCGACACATCCCGCCGGTCCTCCGAGCGTATCCGATACTGCGCTGCGAATGAAGCGGCGATCAACAAAGGCGTCAGCATGCCGAAGATGGAGAGATAACGACCATGCGCGAGGGCCTGATGCAGCAGTCCCATGAGCAACAGCAACCGGACCAGAGGCAGGCGCAGATAGCCGCACATGGCCAGCCCCAGCAATACCAGCAGCCACAGTTCGAGAGGATTGAAGGCGGCAAAGGAGGTCGGCATCCATTCGCCGATGACGTCCAGATGTTTCAGATTCACGACATGAAACGTGAACCACAGCCCCCGCCAACCCGCAGGCGTGATCATGGCCGCCAGCACTGAAAGGCAGAAGAAGGCACACCAGGGCTTGAGCGTCTTCCAGCGCTCCGCTGCGGGGCTGCCGGTCGCCACCTCCAAGGCGCCGGCCATGACCAACACCAACCCGAGCGTGAAGCTGCCATGCAGGTTGGCCCATAGCACCATCAGGCCCGCCAGGTGCCAGGGCGGCGGTCGCTTTCTCTCGCTGGCCTTGATTAGGCTGCCGGCCCAAAGCGCAAGAATCGGCCACGCCAGCACGTGCGGCCGCGCAAGCAGGTGCGGCGCCAGCGCCGACGATGCCAGCGCACAAAACAGCAGGGCATAGATGGCGGGCATGACGCCGAGCATGAAACGCAGCAAGCAGGCCAGCGTCAGCGCAAATGCACCCGCGGCCAGAAGCACCAAACCAGTCCAGCAGCACCAATCGTAGGCGACGGCCATCAGGCATTGCGCCAGCCATTCGTGCGCGATCCACGGGGCACCGGCCATCGGGTAGGAAAAGGGGTCGACGACGGGCACGCTGTGATGCTGCAGTATCCAATGCCCGGTCGCCAGATGCAGCCAGGTATCGGGGTCACCCAGGATTTGCGTGGTCGAACCCGACAGGAATCCGATGCACACCGTCACTGCCACCAACAGCGGCCAGGACAGGCCGAACGACTGCAGGCGGCCAAACGCCGGGCGCTGGGGTGTTGGCATGGCGCTGCGGGTCTCTGGCAGGTCCGGGCGCTGCTCAGCTCAGGCCAACGGGCTCAGGCGATAAGGCGTGACGACTTGGGCACGTGCGCCATCAGGAACTCCATCTGGTCGGCCAGGATGCGCCGGTTGCGCAGGATGAAGTCTTCCCACAGGCTGGGAACGTAGGGCGTGTAGAGCAACGGCATCTTGGCCTGCTCGGGTGTGCGATGGCTCTTGCGGTGGTTGCAGGCGCGGCACGCCGTGACCACGTTCATCCAGGTGTCGATGCCGTCCTGCGCGAACGGAATGATGTGCTCGCGCGTGAGTTCTTCCTCGATGAAATGCTCGCCGCAATAGGCGCAGATGTTGCGGTCGCGCGCGAACAGCTTGTGATTGGTCAGGCCCGGCTTCAGGTGGAACGGATTGATGCTGGGCACGCCCTTGGTGCCGATGATGCTGTTGATCGTGATGACCGACTGCACGCCGGTGAGCGCGTTGTGCCCGCCGTGGAAGACCGCGATCTCACGCCCCATCTCCCAGCGCACTTCCTGCGCGGCGTAGTGGATGACCGCCTGTTCCAGCGATATCCACGATTGGGGCAACCCCTGGGCTGAGAGCTTCAAGACCTTCAAAAACGCCTCCTGAAAAAGACATTCGTTCACCATCGCTCGGCTAAGAGACAATATACCCTGTTTCCGTGGCCATCCGCTTTGCGGCGCATCAAACCCGAGCGCCGCCAGCTATCAAAAAGATAACAGTCCAATGAAGGTTTTCCGTGGCTTTCACCACCCCGGTCTGAACGCCGCGTGCGCGCTGACGATCGGCAACTTCGACGGCGTGCACCGTGGCCACCAGGCCATGCTGGCGCTGCTCAAGAGCGAAGCGCAGCAGCGCGGCCTGCCGAGCTGCGCGCTGACCTTCGAGCCGCATCCGCGCGACTACTTTGCCGCCGTCATGCACAAGCCCGACCTGGCGCCCGCGCGCATCGGCACGCTGCGCGACAAGCTGATCGACCTGGCGCAGTGCGGCCTCGATCAGACCGTGGTGCTGCCGTTCGACGCGCGCCTGGCCGCGCTGTCGCCGCAGGCTTTCATCGAGGAGGTCCTGCGCCAAGGGCTGGGCGCGCAGTACGTGCTGGTCGGCGACGACTTCCGCTTCGGCGCCAAGCGCGCCGGCGACTACGACCTGCTCGACCGCGTTGGCTCGGAACAGGGCTTCGACGTGGCGCGCATGAACAGCTACGAGGTTCACGGCCTGCGCGTGTCGAGCTCGGCGGTGCGCGACGCCTTGTCGCAAGGCCGCATGACCGACACGGCGCGCCTGCTGGGACGCCCGTACCGCATCTCGGGCCATGTGGTGCACGGGCGCAAGCTCGGGCGCGAGCTCGGTTTCCGGACCCTGAACCTGCGCTTTGTCCACTGGAAACCGGCCGCCAGCGGCATCTTCGTGGTGCGCGTGCACGGCCTGAGCGCTGCGCCGCTTGCCGGCGTGGCCAACATGGGCATCCGGCCCTCGCTCGATCCGCGCGACGTCAACGGCGGACGCGTGCTGCTGGAGACGCACTGCCTGGACTGGCCCGAGAACCTGGGCGCCGAGGGAGCGTACGGTAAAATCATCCGCGTGGAACTGCTGCACAAATTGCACGACGAGCTGAAATACGACGGTCTTGATGCCCTGACGCGCGGCATACGGCAGGACTGCGACGACGCGCGCGCCTGGCTCGCGGCACGAATTTGACGGGGCCCGCACCGACGCACCTTGCCCCGCGTCCTCAATGCCCCGCGCCTGCCTGCCAGGCGAGTTCCGTGCCCCGTTGCCAGATAGAGATTTGTCATGACCGAAAAAGTTGATTACCGAAGCACCCTGAACCTGCCCGACACCCCGTTTCCGATGCGCGGCGACCTGCCCAAGCGCGAGCCGCTCTGGGTGCAGCAATGGGAAGCGAACGGCCTGTACCCGAAGCTGCGCGCCGCGCGCGCCGGCGCGCCGAAGTTCGTGCTGCACGACGGCCCGCCCTACGCCAATGGCCAGATCCACATGGGCCACGCGGTCAACAAGATCCTCAAGGACATGATCGTCAAGGCGCGCCAGCTCAAGGGCCTCAACGCGATCTACATCCCGGGCTGGGACTGCCACGGCTTGCCGATCGAGAACGCGATCGAAAAGAAGTACGGCCGCAACCTGCCGCGCGACGAGATGCAGGCCAAGAGCCGCGCCTTCGCTACCGAGCAGATCGACATCCAGCGCGCCGACTTCAAGCGCCTGGGCGTGCTGGGCGACTGGGATCATCCCTACCGCACCATGGACTTCAGCAACGAGGCCGACGAGATCCGCGCCTTCAAGCGCGTGATCGAGCGCGGCTTTGTCTACCGCGGCCTCAAACCCGTGTACTGGTGCTTCGACTGCGGCTCTAGCCTGGCCGAGTTCGAGATCGAATACGCCGACAAGAAGTCGCAGACGCTAGACGTCGGCTTCCTATGCGCCGAGCCGGACAAGCTCGCCGCCGCTTTCGGTCTACCAGGACTGGACCGCGCGGCCTTCGCCGTGATCTGGACCACCACGGCCTGGACCATCCCGGCGAATCAGGCCTTGAATCTGAACCCGGCTCTCGAGTATTCGCTGGTGCAGACGCCGCGCGGCCTGCTGGTGCTGGCTTCGGTGCTGGTGGACAAGTGCCTGGAGCGCTACGGCCTGGCCGGCACGGTCATCTCGACCACGCTCGGCGAGCGCCTAGGCGGCATCAACTTCCGCCACCCGCTCTCGCACATCGACGCCGGCTACGACCGCCTGGCACCGGTCTACTTGGCCGAATACGCCACGGCCGAGGACGGCACCGGCATCGTGCACTCGTCGCCGGCCTATGGCGTGGAGGATTTCAACAGCTGCGTGGCGCACGGCATGAAGTACGACGACATCCTCAACCCGGTGCAGGGCAACGGCACCTATGAGGCGACGCTGCCGCTGTTCGGCGGCCTCAACATCTGGAAGGCCTGCCCGCGCATCATCGAGGTGCTGGGCGAGTCCGACCGATTGTTTGCCACCGCCACCATCACGCACAGCTACCCGCACTGCTGGCGCCACAAGACGCCGGTGATCTACCGCGCCGCGGCGCAGTGGTTCATCCGCATGGACGAGGGCGAGGGCGTGTTCACCAAGGACAAGGCGCCGAAATCGCTGCGCAAGATCGCGCTCGACGCGATCGAGCAGACCTCGTTCTACCCGGAAAACGGCAAGGTGCGCCTGCGCGACATGATCGCGGGCCGGCCCGACTGGTGCATCAGCCGCCAGCGCAGCTGGGGCGTGCCCCTGCCCTTCTTCCTGCACAAGGACAGCGGCGAACTGCATCCGCGCACGATGGAGATCCTCGACATTGCCGCCGACATGGTGCAGCAAGGCGGCATCGAGGCCTGGAGCAAGGCCAGCACGGAATCGATCATCGGCGAACAGGACGCGCAGCACTACACCAAGAGCAGCGACATCCTCGAGGTCTGGTTCGACTCCGGCACCACGCACACCACGGTGCTCAAGGGCTCGCATGCCGGCAGCGGCCACGACGAGGGCTGCGAGGCCGATCTGTACCTCGAAGGGCACGACCAGCACCGCGGCTGGTTCCACTCCTCGCTGCTCACCGCCTGCGCCATGTATGGGCGCGCACCCTACAAGGGCATCCTGACGCACGGCTTCACTGTCGACAGCAAGGGCCACAAGATGAGCAAGAGCGCCGGCAACGGCGTCGATCCGCAGGAGACCTCGAAGAAGCTCGGCGCCGAGATCATCCGCCTGTGGGTCGCGGCCAGCGACTACTCGGGCGACATCGCCGGCGACGACAAGATCCTGGCGCGCGTGGTCGACACCTACCGACGCATCCGCAACACCCTGAAGTTCCTGCTCGCCAACGTCAGCGACTTCGACCCGGCGCTTGACGCCGTCACGCCGGAGCAGCTGCTCGAGATCGACCGCTACGCGCTGAGCCGCGCCGCGCAGCTGCAGGCCGACATCCTCGCGCATTACGAGATCTACGAGTTCCACCCGGTCGTCGCCAAGCTGCAGATCTACTGCTCGGAAGACCTCGGCTCCTTCTACCTCGACGTGCTCAAGGACCGGCTCTACACCACCGCGCCCGATTCGCTGGCGCGGCGCAGCGCGCAGACCGCTCTCTGGCAGATCACGCAGGCCATGCTGCGCTGGATGGCGCCGTTCCTGAGCTTCACCGCCGAGGAAGCCTGGGCCGTGCTCGGTGCTGCCGGCAAGACGCCTGCGGCCACGCGCGAGTCGATCTTCATGGACGTCTACGCGAGCCTGCCCGCATCTGACGATGCGCTGCTCGCCAAGTGGAGCCGCATCCGCGAAATCCGCGACGCCGTCAACAAGGAGATCGAAGCGCTGCGCGCGCAGGGCCAAGTCGGCTCCTCGCTGCAGGCGAACGTGACGCTGACGGTCAATGCCGGTGATTACGCCCTGCTCGCCAGCCTCGGTGCCGACCTGAAGTTCGTCTTCATCACCTCGGCCATCGATCTGGTCGCGGGCGAGGCGCTGTCGATCGCGGCCGCCGGTTCCACAGCCGTCAAGTGCGAGCGCTGCTGGCACTACCGCGACGACGTCGGCAGCGACGCGGCGCACCCCGGCATCTGCGGCCGCTGCGCGAGCAACCTGTTCGGCGCCGGCGAAACCAGGAACTTCGCCTGATGGCCCGCAAATCCGTCGCCGGCGGCATGCTGCAATGGCTGGGACTGGCCTTTGCCATCGTGCTGATCGACCAGTTCACCAAGGTGCTGATCGTCGGCTTCTACCAGCTCGGCGACAGCACGACCGTCACGAGCTTCTTCAGCCTCGTGCGCTGGCACAACACGGGCGCGGCATTCTCGTTCCTGGCCGGCTCCGCCGGCTGGCAGCGCTGGTTCTTCACCGCCATCGGTGTGCTGGCGGCGGCGCTGATCCTGTGGCTGCTCAAGTCGCACAGCGGGCAGAAATTGTTTTCCTTTGCGCTTGCCTGCATCTTGGGCGGCGCCATCGGCAACGTGATCGACCGCCTGCTCTACGGCTACGTCGTCGATTTCCTGTCCTTTCATTGGCACAACTGGCACTTTCCCGCATTCAACGTGGCCGACAGTGCGATTACCATCGGAGCCGCCTGCCTGATACTCGATGAACTGCTGCGCGTACGCCGCGCGCGCTAGGCGCAACACGAACAAGGAACCCTGTTGACGCACCTGCTCAACCTACTCGCCGCCATCGCCCTGCTGGTCTGGGGCACGCAACTGGTACGCACCGGCATCCTGCGCGTATTCGGCGCCAGCCTGCGAAACATCCTGGCCACCAGTGTCGCCAATCGCCTGACGGCCATGATGTCGGGCATCGGCGTCACAGCGCTGGTGCAGTCGAGCACGGCCACGGCGCTGATCGTCTCCTCCTTTGTCGGCCAGGGCCTGATGACGCTGACGGCGGCGCTGGCCGTCATGCTCGGCGCCGACATCGGCACCAGCCTGATGGCTGTCGTGTTCTCGCGCGACATGTCCTGGCTCTCCCCGCTGTTCATCTTCATCGGCGTCGTGCTGTTCATCGCGCGCCAGGCGACCACGGTCGGACGCGTCGGGCGCATCCTGATCGGCCTGGGCCTGATGCTGCTGGCGCTGCAAATGGTCCGCGAGTCGACCAGCGTGCTGACGCAGGCGCCCGCGATCAAGGCGCTGCTGGCTTCGCTGAGCAGCGACCTGATGCTGGAGATCACGGTCGGCTGCATCCTCTCGGTGCTCTCGTATTCCAGCCTGGCCCTGGTGCTGCTCACCGCCACGCTGGCCAGCACCGGCGTCGTGCCGATCGATGTCGCGCTCGGACTGGTGCTCGGCGCCAATCTGGGCAGCGGCCTGCTGGCGGTGCTGACCACGCTCAACACTAACGTCGAGACGCGCCAGGTGCCGCTGGGCAACCTGGTGTTCAAGGTCATCGGCGTTGCCATCAGCGCGCCCTTCGTCGGCCTGTGGCTGCACGAGATGCGGCCCTGGATGGCCGACACGGCCACGCTGGTCGTGCTGTACCACCTGAGCTTCAACCTGGTGGTCGGCGTGATCTTCATCGGCCTGACGCAGATCGTGGCGCGCTGGGTCGAGCAACTGCTGCCGAAACAGGAAAAGAGCTCCGTAGCCGGGCGCCAGCGGCATCTCGACCCCTCGGCGCTGGAGACGCCTTCGCTGGCGATCTCGTGCGCCGTGCGCGAATCGATGCATCAGGCCGATGTGGTCGAGAGCATGCTGCTGGGCATGATCGACGTCATCCGCAACAACGACTTCGTGCTGGCGCAGACGCTGCAGAAGATGGACGACACGGTCGATGAGCTCTATTCCGACATCAAGTACTACCTGACCAAGATCTCGCGCGAAGCCCTGAGCGAGAAGGAAGGCCAGCGCTGGACCGACATCATCAGCTTCACGATCAACATGGAGCAGATCGGCGACATCATCGAGCGCGTGCTCGAAGACATCGAGAACAAGAAGATCAAGCCGGGGCGCGAATTCTCGGAAGCGGGTATGACGGAGATCACCGACCTGCACTCGCGCCTGGTGGACAACCTGCGCCTGGGCATGAGCGTGTTCCTGGACGGCAATGTGCGCGACGCGCGCAAGCTGCTCGAAGAAAAGACGCGCTTTCGCGATCTCGAGCGCGAATACGCCGCCACCCACCTGGACCGCCTGTCGGTCAACACGCTGCAGAGCATGGAAACAAGCTCGCTGCACCTAGACCTGATCAGCGACCTCAAGCGCATCAACTCGCACATCTGCTCGATCGCCTACCCGATCCTCGATTCAGCCGGCGTGCTCGCGCCGAACCGGCTGCGCGAGCCCGCCTCGCACAACCACCATCAGGTCAAGGGGCAGAACGCAGGGCGGCCAGCAGAATCAAAGCTGCCTCGGTCGTGAATTCGTTGCGCTGCAATCGCTGCGCCAGCGCCAGCGGATCGAGCAACGCGAACTGCGCCACTTCGCCGTCCTGATTGAGCGGCTGCACGCCGTCCGGCACCGTGCACTGGTACCAGTCGACGCGCTCGACCACATAGCCCGCGTCCGCGCCGTCGGAACTCGGTTTGCGCAGCACGACCTGACCGCCGCGGCGCAGGTCGGCCAGATTCTCCCGTTTCAGGCCCGCCTCTTCCCAGGTCTCGCGCTCGAGCGCCGACTCAATGCTGTCCTGCGCCGACACCATGCCGCCCATCAGCGTGTCCCACAGTCCCGGGTCGTTGGCCTTGTCCAGCGCGCGCTGCTGGACCCAGACACGCCCGTCGGGCGCGCGCCCGACCAGGTGCACGGCCTGCGTCGCGATGCCCAGCGGGCGCACGATGCCGCGCTCGACCGTGGCCAGTTGCTCCCCTTGCGCATTGCAGACCGCAAGCTGCTCGTTGCGCCAGTGCTGGAACACGCGCCCGGCGCGCGCGTCGTGCAGCGCCTGCGCGATGCGCTGCAAGGACGCGCTGCCCTCGCCCGTCACGCGCCAGACCGACGCGCCCGCGAGCGTGTCGGCCTGCAGCGGCGCCGGCCCGTGATCCACCCGCTGCCAATCGATTCGCTGCAGGAAGTCGGGTTCGACCGAGCCGATGGCGTGCTCGCGCCAGAGCAGGGGCACGCGCGCACGCCGCGGCGCCTGCTCGGCGCTCGCCATCAGCGCGGCCAGCCAGTGCGGATCGAGCGCGACCGCCTTCACAGCGTGAGGATGGTGCAGCCGGTGGTCTTGCGCGCTTCGAGGTCGCGGTGCGCCTGCTGCACGTCTTCCAGCGCGTAGCGCTGGTCGATGCGGATCGTCACCTTGCCGCTGGTCACGGCCTCGAACAGATCGTCGGCCACAGCCTGCGTGCCCTCGCGCGTGGCGATGTGCGTGAACAGGGTCTGGCGCGTCACATAGAGCGAACCCTTGGGGCCGAGGATGCCGGGCGCAAACGGCGCCACCGGGCCGGACGCGTTGCCGAAGCTGGCCATCAGGCCGAAGGGCGACAGGCAGTCGAGCGACTTGTCCCAGGTGTCCTTGCCGACCGAGTCGTACACCACCTTGACGCCCTTGCCGCCGGTGATCTCCTTCACGCGCGCCAGGAAGTCCTCGCTCGCGTAGTTGATCACGTGCGCGGCGCCATGCGCCTTGGCCAGCGCGCATTTGGCGTCCGACCCCGCAGTGCCGATCAGCTGCAGCCCCATGGCGCGCGCCCACTGGCAGGCGATCAGGCCGACGCCGCCGGCCGCGGCGTGGAACAGGACGAAGTCGCCGGCCTGCAGGCCGCCCTGTGGCAGCGTGCGCTTGAGCAGGTACTGCGCCGTCATGCCCTTGAGCATCATCGCGGCGCCGGTCTCAAATGAAATCGCCTCGGGCAACTTGCAGACGCACTTGGCCGGCATGACGCGGCGCTCGCAGTAGCTGCCGGGGGGCTGGCTGGCGTAGGCCGCGCGGTCGCCCACCTGCAGGTGCGTGACACCGGCGCCGACCGCCTCGACCACACCGGCGGCCTCCATGCCCAGCTGCAAGGGCATCGGCAACTGGTACAGGCCGCTGCGCTGGTAGACGTCGATGAAGTTGAGGCCCACCGCATGGTGGCGGATGCGGATCTCGCCGGCTCCGGGCTCGCCGACCGTGACATTGACGAGCTTCATCTGCTCGACGCCGCCGTGTTGGCCGATGCAGATTGCGCGGGAAGGAAATGAACTCATGGGGGTGTCCTCGTTGGTGAAATTTGCCGTATCCTGCCATGAAATCAGGCCCGTCGCTGTCACCGGGTCATCAGTCGGATCACGCCTGAGCCGCTACAGTCCTGCCATGCATCCGAAACTGAGTCCGACCGCCGCCCTCCTGCTGACCGTGCCGCCGCTGCTGTGGGCCGGCAATGCCGTGGTCGGCCGCCTGATCGGCCCGCTGGTCTCGCCGATGACGCTGAACTTCCTGCGCTGGCTGATCGCGTTCGCCCTGCTGCTGCCGCTGGCCGCTCCGGTGCTGCGCCGCGGCAGCGGACTGTGGCCGAACTGGCGGCGCTTCTCGCTGCTCGGGCTGCTCAGCGTGGGCAGCTACAACGCGCTGCTGTACCTAGCGCTGGGCACGTCGACACCGCTCAACGTGACGCTGGTCGGATCGAGCACGCCGGTCTGGATGCTGCTGGTCGGACGTCTGTTCTTCGCGGTGCCGGTCTCGCGCCGCCAGTCGATCGGCGCGCTGCTGTCCATCAGCGGCGTGCTGCTGGTGCTGGGCCGGGGCGAGCTGCAGACGCTGCTGCACGTGCGCCTGGTGCCGGGCGACCTCTACGTGCTGCTGGCGTCAGTGGGCTGGGCCTGGTACAGCTGGATGCTCGCGCATCCGACCACCGAGCCAACGGCGATCCGCGCCGACTGGTCGGCTTTTCTGATTGCGCAGGTGGTGTTCGGCCTGTTCTGGTCCGCCCTGTTTGCCGCCGCAGAATGGGCGCTCGGCAAGGGTCATATCGAATGGAGCGGGGCTGTCATCGCCACCTTGATCTTCATCGCCGTCGGCCCGGCCGTGATCGCCTTTCGCGCCTGGGGCGCCGGCGTGGCCCGCGCCGGCCCGGCGGTGGCCGGCTTCTTCGCCAACCTGACGCCGCTCTTCACGGCGCTGCTCTCCAGCGCCGTGCTGGCCGAGACGCCGCACCTCTACCACGTGCTGGCCTTCGCCCTGATCATGGGCGGTATCGTGGTCTCGTCAAGACGTTGATGATTCCGGGTCATTGCGGGCCTGACCCGCAATCCATGCTCCGCGTGACGCCGTCATAAGGCATGGATCCCGGGTCAAGCCCGGGATGACAACCCAGTGAATCTACTGCGCCTGAAACCCGCTGGCCTTGATGATGCGGGCCCAGGTCTGGGCGTAGGCGTGTTCGCGGCTGGCGAGCTGCTGCGGCGACATGTAGCCAACGGTCAGGCCCATGGCCGTCAGGCGGTCCCGCACATCGGGCTGCGCAATAACCTTGGACACGGCCTCAGCGAAACGGTCGATCACGGCCTTCGGCGTGCCGGTGGGCGCAAAGATGCCGTAGTAGGGAACGTCCTCGAAACCGGCGAGGCCAAGCTCGGCGAAGGTCGGCACATCGGGCAGCGAAGCCTGGCGCGCGCCGCCGAGCACGGCCACGACGCGCACCTTGCCGGCCTTGTGGTTCTCGATGAAATCGGGAATCGACGCGACGCCGGCATTGATCTGGTTGCCCAGCATGTCGGCCATCATCGGCGCGCTGCCGCGATAGGGCGCGGCCTGCAGGTCCAGACCGTATTTCTGGCCGATCACCTTGACCAGAAACTCGGGCACCGAAGCCGGTGCCGGCACGCCCACAGTGCCCTTGCCCGCGCCCTGGCTGCGAACCCAGGCCACGTACTCGGTCATGCTCCTGGCCGGCGTGCCGCCGGAGACGGCGAACGCGTTGACGAAGGTGGCAAAGCCGGCCACCGCGACAAAATCACGCGCCGGATCGAAGCCCGGGTTCTTCACCACCAGCGGCAGGATCGAGATGCTGTGGTCATGCGACAGGAAATAGGTGCTGCCATCGGCCGGCGCAGCCTTGAGCGCCTGCGCCGCGATCTGGCCGCCGGCACCGGCCTTGTTCTCGACGATCACTGTCGTGCCGAGCTGGTCCTTGAGCCGTTCGGCCAGGATGCGCGCAATCGCATCGGTGCCGCCGCCCGGCGGAAAGCCCACCATCAGCTTGATGACGGTTGGCTGCGCCTGCGCCATGCCGCCGAGCAGGAAGGCGCCGAGCGCGAGGGTGATGCGAAGCGCGCGTGACAGTCGCTCGAAACGTGAACCGGACATGAATACCTCCATTGGATTGATGAAAACTTTAGAAAGTGCCGGGGAAGGTGCCGCCGTCGGCCAGCACATTCTGGCCATTCACATAGCCGGCGTGCATGCTGCACAGGAAGGCGCAGATGGCGCCGAATTCGGCCGGCAGGCCCAGGCGCTGCGCGGGAATGGTCTTCTTGCGCGCCTCGATTATGGCTTCGACCGGCTGGCCACTTTTCTGCGCCGCGCCCTGCATCGTAACCTTGAGCCGGTCGGTGTCGAAGGCGCCGGGCAGCAGGTTGTTGATCGTGACGCCGCGGGCCGCGACCTTGCTGCGCGCCACGCCGGCGACGAAGCCGGTCAGGCCGCTGCGCGCGCCGTTGGACAGTCCCAGGATGTCGATCGGCGCCTTCACCGCGCCGGAGGTGATGTTGATGATGCGCCCGAAGCCGCGCGCCGCCATGCCGTCGACAGTGGCCTTGATCAGTTCGATCGGTGTCAGCATGTTGGCGTCGAGCGCCTTGATCCAGGCCGCGCGGTCCCAGTCGCGGAAATCCCCGGGCGGCGGGCCGCCGGCGTTGGTCACAATGATGTCGAAATCAGCCCGCTGCGCAAAGACCGCATCGCGGCCCTCGCTCGTGGTGATGTCGGCCGCCACGGCCAGCACCTCGGCCGCTGCCGGCCGCGCCGGGTCGGCCAGCAGCGTCGCCCTCGAGGCCTGCAGGGCGTCAGCGCCACGCGCCACGATCAGCACATTGACGCCTTCGCGCACCAGCGCCTGCGCGCAGCCAAAGCCCAAGCCCTTGCTTGCGCCACACACCAATGCCCATTTACCCGCAATGCCCAGATCCATGCCGTCACCCTCGTTTGTTGAAAAGAACCCCGCGATGATAGTGGGCAAACCGGCGCACCCGGATTGACAGCAAGCGACACCCGGCGTCCCGGCGCCAGCAATCGAGCGGGCACAACACGGGACTGCGCAAAATCGTCTACATTTTGCAGGTCCCCATCGGCGTGATCCGTGGCGACGGCGCGGTCCGGGAATCCGGATCATCACTTTGACGAAACAAGCACCCGAGTCAGCCGATCGCGTTCGCTGAAGTGCTGACCATGGGGATCGCATGCGTTGGAAGAACAGAGTTGCCGCACTGCTCGTGTCAGTGCTGGCAGGCGTCGCAGGCTCGACGTGGGCATCGGAGTGGAACGGCACGATGTCCTGCGGCGAGTTGAAGAACTCGCCCAATGCCAAATCGACTGCGCCCTATACCGGAGCCGTGACGCTGCGCATCGACGGCAACAAAGCGGTGTTCGAGCGCAACTGGGCCAAGGGCAAGGAGCACCTCGAAGGGCAGCTTGTGCGCGGCCAGCCCTTGCGCGTGGAGGGTCAGGGCTGGTTCTTCGACAAGCCGGGCAACCCCTGGAAGACCAGCGCGACACTCACCCGTTCGGATCGTCGTTATGAGGGCGCGGCAACGCTGACGAGTGTTGACGGCAAGACGAAGTACCGCGACTGCACGGTTTCGCTCGAAACCACGGCGCCACCCGAAATGCAAAGCCCCTCCGTGCATCAACACAAGGCCGTGCAACCGACGCCGGATCCGGTCAGGAAGACCGAGCCGCCGAAACCCGCGCCAGGCACGCAGCCCACGGCCAAGCCGGCCATCAGCCCGGCAGCCGCCATGCCTACCGCCGCCGTTGCAAGCGCAGCCACCGGCGCAAGCGCGCCGCGCGACGAAGCCGCCTTACCCGGCAGCACAGTCGCCGCAAGCGCAACGCAAACCGAGCCTCTTGCGCCGCCGGTTGCCGCGAGCGCTCCGGCCGCCTTGCTGGCTTCATCGCCCGACGAAGCTGCGGCGCCAACGCCGGCAGCGGCCACCGCCGCCCTGCCCGCCAGCGCGGCCGACGCCGGATCGTCTGCAAGCAGCTCTGGCTGGCTGGTGGCGCTCGGTGGCGTCGTGATCGGCCTGCTCGCCTTGCTGGGCTATCGGCGACGCCGGCCATCGCGCGCACCGGATGACGTGCAAGCGACCCGCAAGGGCCTGCCAAGTCCTGTCAAATATGGCGCTGGCATCCTGGTTGCTGCGCTGATCCTGGGCTTTGTCTGGAACCACTGGATTCGCGCCGGCAGCGGCGCCACAGACTCGGCCCCGGCCGCGCATGCCGACAACGGAACCCTGGCGATCCCGCTGCCCCTGATCCTTTCATGCGCGACGTCCAAGACCACGGCATCAAGATACTTTTTTCTTTCCGATGGTGTCCTGCTGGAACAGGTTTTCCTTAGTTCGGAAGGCAAGTTCTTTCCGTTCATGTGGCTGGCCGGAACACATGCGCGAACCCCTGATTCGTTCGAAGTCCACCGCACGGCAAGCTACTTGTTCGCCAATGATGTGATGCGGGAAACCCAGCTGCGCGCGCACATGGCGGCGAATCCGCCAACCCAATGGGAGGCCATGAAGGGCCGGGTTGACATCAGCTACCAGATCGTGCTCGCTTCGAACCAGAAGGCAACCCTCACCATCGCAAAACAAACCAATGACGGCGTGTCGCAAATCAAAAGCATCGATTCGTATGACTGCAGCAACGAGAGCGACGATCCGGAGCGGCAAAAGCAGGCTGAATCGATCCGTGCCAGCGTACCGGTGCGCTACCTGCAGCCGGAACAAGCGCCAGCCGGATCGTCCGTTGCAGGTGTGCCAGCCAAGAGCGGTGAAACCGGCCGCGTTGTCGAGGGCCTGGCTTCGAACAAGCAGGCGACGTACTACAGCTTTTCGGCCCAGTCCGGCGCAACGATCCGGCTGACGCTCGAATCCGAGGGCAACGTGGTGGCCTTGCACCTCTACCCGCCCGGCGCAGCGGCACTCATTGCCCGGAATGTGGTGCCGCCGAATCGCATCACCAGCGAACCGGTGCGGCGTTTCGAGCAGCGGGCGACCGGCAGTGGAACCTATGTGGTCGGCGTTGGTTTCCCCAGGGGTGAGCAAACCGAGTCGGCCAAGTTCCGGCTCAGCCTGTCATCCGACGACGCCAACATCGGCAATCTCGCCGCCGGACTTGGCGAGGCCGCGCCGACGGTGCGCAACCAGGGCGCCACCGCACGGTCCGACAGCAGCGGATGCGCTCAGGTCTCGAGCATGACGGGCGGTGCTTCAGATATCACGGCCAAAGAGGCACTGATGCAGCTGGTGCCGGCACGTGAACGTGCGATGGAGGCGATCACGACGGCCGAGGCTCGCAGTGATCTGTGTCGGGCCACTGCCCGGACTCTGGAAAAACTCGTGCGTGACGCGGATGCCAGTCTGGAGAGTCAAAGGCCGGGGATTGAATACCGGATCTCGCACGGACAATCGGTGCATCCCGCAATCTTCATCCAGATATGCCAGCGGTATGCGCAGGTGGAGCGTCTGCTTGCACACTGTCGGTGATTGACGCAGGAGGCGGGCCGGGACCGAGCGGAACTCAGGCGCCGCCGGCTGCCATCTTGCGCAGCGTCGGCAAGCCCACGCCACTCGCATCGAAGCCGCCATCGACCGCCAGCACCTGACCGTTGACGTAGGCGGCGTCGGCGCTGCACAGGAAGCCGACCACCGACGCAATTTCTTCCACCAGACCGTAGCGGTTCAGCGGAATGACGTCGTGGTAGTCCGAGCGGATCGCCACGCTGTGCACGAGCTTGGCCATCTCCGTGTCCACCGGACCGGGCGCCACGGCATTGACCCGAATCCCCACGGTTCCGAGTTCGGCCGCCTGCTGCTTGGTCAGGTGGATCAGGGCGGCCTTGCTCGTGCCGTAGGCCACGCGCAGGGTGCTGGCGCGCAGCCCCGAGATGGATGCGATGTTCACCACGCTGCCGGCGCCATTGCGCAGCATGATCGGCACGCAGGCCTGGGTGCATAGGAACGCGCCGTCGAGGTTGGTCGACAGCACCGTGCGCCATTCCTCGTAGCTCGTGGTTCCGATGGTCTTGAATACGGCCACGCCCGCGTTGTTGACCAGCGAGTCGATGCGACCCAAGCGCGCGTCCACCTGCGCAATCGCCTGTTGCACCTGGTCCGGCTTGGATACATCGCAGACCAGCGCCAGCACGCGCGTCGTGTCGTTCAGCTCGGCTTCGGTGCGGGCCAGGGTGACGGCATCGATGTCGAGCAGCGCCACGCGGTAACCGCGCGACAGAAACCAGCGCGCAATGCCAAGGCCGATGCCGCGCGCGCCGCCCGTCACAACGGCCACGGGGGTGATGGAAAGAGCAGTTGTCATGTATGTAACTCGAGCAGTAATCGAGGCCCGACTTTACCGCCATAATGTGCGGGCGTCGCAACCATTGCCGGCGCGTTTTCACAAAAATATTGACCGGAGACCTCCCATGACACTATCCCGCCGTTCCCTGCTGGCCGCTGCCGGCGCTACTGCCATCACCCTGCCCGTTGGCACGGCCTTCGCCCAGAAGGCGGAGTTTTCCTACAAGTACGCGAACAATCTGCCGGTCACGCATCCGATGAACCTGCGCGCCAAGGAAATGGCCGATGCCATCCGCGCCGAGACCAAGGGCCGCGTCGACATCCAGCTGTTTCCGAACAACCAGCTGGGCTCGGACACCGACATGCTGAGCCAGCTGCGCTCGGGCGGCATCGAGTTCTTCACGCTGTCGGGCCTGATCTTGTCGACCCTGGTGCCGGCGACCTCGATCAGCGGCATCGGCTTTGCGTTTGGCGACTACGACGCGGTGTGGAAAGCGATGGACGGTGACCTCGGCGCCTACATCCGCGCCCAGATCGTCAAGGCCGGCCTGGTGCCCATGGACAAGATCTGGGATAACGGTTTTCGCCACATCACGTCTAGCAGCAAACCCATCGTCAGCCCGGCCGACCTGAAGGGCTTCAAGATCCGCGTGCCGGTGTCGCCGCTCTGGACCTCGATGTTCAAGGCCTTCGACGCGTCGCCCGCTTCGATCAACTTCGGCGAGGTCTACTCGGCCCTGCAAACCAAGGTGGTCGAGGGCCAGGAAAATCCCCTGGCCATCATCGCCACGGCCAAGCTGTACGAAGTGCAGAAGTACTGCTCGCTGACCAACCACATGTGGGACGGCTTCTGGTTCCTGTCGAACCGCAAGGCCTGGGAGCGTCTGCCCAAGGACCTGCAGGTCATGGTGGCCAAGCACATCAATGCCGCCGGCCTGAAAGAGCGCGCCGACGTGGCCGAGATGAACGCATCGCTGCAAAAGGACCTGGCCGGCAAGGGCCTGATCTTCAACCAGCCCAAGACGCAGGCGTTCCGCGAGCACCTGCAGAAGGCGGGCTTCTACGCCGAATGGAAAGCCAAGTACGGCGACGAAGCCTGGGCGATTCTGGAAGCCAATACCGGCAAGCTGGCCTGAGCCGGCGCCGCCGCTCACATTAGCCCCGTCTGCGTCCTGAACACCGCATGGCTGCCTCACCCGACCAAGCTGTTGCAACCAACCGTCCCTGGCTGAAGCGGATCGACACCGTGCTAGGCGTGCTGGTCGAAGTGCCGGCGGCGCTGCTGGTGCTGGCCGACATCGCCGTCCTGCTCGGCGGCGTGTTTTCGCGCTTTGTGCTGCACCGTCCGCTGGTGTGGTCGGATGAGCTGGCCTCGATGCTGTTCCTCTGGCTCGCCATGCTCGGCTCGGTGGTGGCCTTGCGCCGGGGCGAGCACATGCGCATGACGGCGTGGGTCAGCAAGGCCAGCGGCAAGCGCCTGGCGATGCTGGAGGCCGTGGCCACCAGCGCCTGCCTGGCCTTTCTCGCGATGATCGCCTGGCCGGCCTGGGACTATGCGGCGGACGAAGCCTTCATCACGACGCCGGCACTGGAAATCTCCAACGTCTGGCGTGCCGCCGCTCTGCCCTGCGGCATCGGCCTGATGGCCGTCTTCGCCCTGTTGCGGCTGGCGCGAGCCACCGATCTCAGGCAGACCCTGCTGGGCCTGGCGGGAACGGCGCTGATGGTGGCCGCCTTCTGGTTTGCCAAATCCCTGTTCGAAGACCTCGGGCGGCTCAACCTGGTCATCTTCTTTGTCGGCGTCGTGGCGAGCTGTGTCTTTGCCGGCATTCCGATTGCCTTCGCCTTCGGCCTGGGCACCTTCGGTTATCTGGCCCTGTGCACCGGCACGCCGCTGCCGGTGATCATCGGGCGCATGGACGAAGGCATGTCGCACCTGATCCTGCTTGCGGTGCCGCTGTTCGTGTTCCTCGGGCTGCTGATCGAAATGACCGGCATGGCGCGGGCCATGGTGAACTTCCTGGCCAGTTTTCTCGGCGGCATCCGGGGCGGCCTGTCCTATGTGCTGGTGGGCGCGATGTACCTAGTGTCGGGCATTTCCGGCGCCAAGGCGGCCGACATGGCGGCCATTGCACCGGCGCTGTTTCCGGAAATGCGCAAACGCGGCGCCAAGGATGGCGAACTGGTGGCCCTGCTGGCGGCAACCGGCGCCCAGACCGAAACGGTGCCGCCAAGCCTGGTCCTGATCACGATCGGCTCGGTCACCGGTGTCTCGATTGCCGCCCTGTTCACCGGCGGCCTGCTGCCCGCGCTGGTGCTGGGCCTGCTGTTATGCGCGATGGTCGGCTATCGCTATCGGGATGAGGACGTGAGCCACGTGCAGCGCACGCCCTGGCCGCACGTGCTGCGCCTGGGCCTCATTGCCTTGCCGGCGCTGGCGCTGCCGGTCGTGATCCGCGCCGCCGTGGTCGAAGGCGTGGCGACCGCCACCGAAGTCTCGACCATCGGCATCGTCTACGCGGTTCTGGCGGGGCTGCTGGTGTATCGCCAGTTCGACTGGCGCCGGCTCGGCCCTTTGCTGGTCGCCACTGCCTCGCTGTCCGGCTCCATCCTGCTGATCATCGGCACCGCCACCGCGATGGCCTGGGGCCTGACACAGTCGGGTTTTTCCAACTGGCTGGCCTCGGTCATGCAGGGGCTGCCCGGTGGGGCACCGATGTTCCTGGGCGTGTCGATCGTCACCTTCGCGGTGCTCGGTTCGGTGCTCGAAGGCATCCCGGCCATCGTGCTGTTTGGTCCGCTGCTGTTTCCGATCGCGCGGCAACTGCACATCCATGAAGTGCACTATGCGATGGTGGTCGTGCTGTCGATGGGCCTGGGCCTGTTCGCGCCGCCGCTGGGCGTTGGCTACTACGCGGCCTGCGCCATCGGGCGCGTCAATCCGGACCATGGCATTCGCCCCATCATCGGCTACCTGCTGATCCTGCTGTTCGGCACTGCCATCGTCGCGGCGTTTCCCTGGATCTCGACCGGATTTCTCTGACGCCGAACGGCGCTAACGCCCCCGGCGGCTGAAGACGAAGATGCCGGATATCACCAGCACCGTGCCGGCGGCGACCCAGAGCGTGAACGGCTCGCCCAGGATCACGACGCCCATCAGGATCGTCGACATGGGGCCGATCATGCCGACCTGCGACACCACGCTGGCGCCCAGGCGCTCGATCGCCATCATCACCAGCAGCACCGGCAGCGCCGTGCACAGCGTGGCGTTGAGCACCGAGAGCCAGATCACCGGCGCGGCCACCAGCGCCGCGCTCCAGGGCCGCAGGACGACAAACTGCGTGATGCACAGGACGCAGGCCACGCTGGTCGCCAGACCCACCAGGCGCAGCGAGCCGATGCGCTGCACCATCTCGCCGCTGTAGATCAGATACAGCGCATAACTGATCGCGCTCAGAAAAACCAGCACGGCGCCGAGCGCGACGTTGGCGCCGGCCAGCGTGACCTCGTGCCCGAACACCAGCAGCACGCCGGCGTAGCTGAGCAGCATGCCCAGCGCCTGCATGCGCTGCACCGAGCGCCGGTACAGCAGCAGACCGAGCAGCAGCACCAGCGTCGGGTTCACGTACAGAATCAGGCGCTCCAGCGAGGCGCTGATGTACGACAGGCCGGCGAAGTCGAGGTAGCTCGCCAAGTAATAGCCGGTCACGCCCAGGCCGAGGATGCCCAGCCAGTCCTTGCGCGAAAGCGCCGGCCTGCCGCGACTGGCCCACCAGGCCATCAGGACGAAGATAGGAAACGCAAACAGCATGCGGTACATGATGAGCGTGACCGCATCGACGCCGTGCCGATAGGCCAGCTTGACGATGATGGCCTTGCCGCTGAAGGCAATGGCGCCGACGGTCGCCAGCAGCATGCCGCTGGCCAGGTTCTTGCGGGCTTCGGGGGTTTGGCGCATGGCTACGAGTGCGCCCTCAGCAAAGATCAGCCAGGCCGGCTGCCACCGCCCTCAAAACCCCACCGCCTGCCCATCGCGCCGCGCATCGCTGGCGGCGATGTAGCCCTGCGTCGCGGGGTCGCCGGCGCGCCAGATGAACTGGCCGGCGCCGAAGTCCTGGTAGACATCCGGGCTGCCCTCCGCCTGGTGTCCGAGATCGATCAGGCCCTGCACGGTGGCTGGCGCCATGGTCGGCTCGACGTTGATCTCCAGGCCGGCGTTGAATCGCCAGCGCGGCGCGTCGCAGGCCATCTGCGGGTTCTGGCCGTGGTCGAGCATGCGCACCAGGGTCTGCATGTGACCCTGCGGCTGCATGTTCGCGCCCATCACACCAAAGCTCATGACGGGTTGCGAGTCCTTCGTCAGGAAGGCCGGGATGATGGTGTGAAACGGCCGCTTGCCCGGCGCCACCACATTGGGACTGCCGGGCTTCAAGCTGAAGCCGAAGCCGCGGTTCTGCAGGCTGATGCCAAACGTCGGCTCGACGCAGCCCGAGCCGAAGCCCTGGTAATTGCTCTGGATGAAGCTGACCATCATGCCCGAGGCATCGGCGGCGGTGAGGTAGACCGTGCCGCCGCGCCGGTGCGCATCGGCCGGGCTGCCGGCCTTGAATTCCTGCGCGCGGCGCGGGTCGATCAGGCGCGCGCGCGCCGCCAGGTAATCGGCAGACAGCAATTGATCGACGCTGACCTCCATGCTGCGCGGGTCCGAGACAAAGCGGTAGACATCGGCAAACGCGAGCTTCATGGCCTCGATCTGCAGGTGCTGCAGCGCGACCCCGTCGACCGCCATGGCCCCGAGGTCGAATTGTTCCAGCATGCCCAGCGCCATCAATGCGGCAATGCCCTGGCCGCTCGGCGGGATTTCGTGCAGCGTGTAGCCGCGGTAATCCTTGGCGATCGGCGTCACCCAGTCACAGCGGTGCGCCGCCAGATCGGCCAGGCTCAGGGCGCCGCCGTGCTCGGCGGAAAAATTCGCAATCGCCTGCGCAATGTCACCAGTGTAGAAGGATGCGCCACTGCTGGCTGCAATCGATCGCAGCGCGCGCGCCGCGGCCGGGAACGTGAACAACTCGCCGACTTCCGGCGCGCGTCCGCGCGGCAAGAAGGACTGCGCAAAACCGGGCTGACTGCCAAGCACCTGCGCTGCCACCCACTTGCGCTGCACCACGGGCGGCACGCAGTGGCCGCGCTCGGCCAAGCCGATCGCGGGCGCCATCAGATCGGCAAACGGCAATTTTCCAAAGCGCTGGCTCAGGGCCGTCCAGGCGCTGACCGCGCCCGGCACGGTGACCGAGTCGATGCCGCGCTGCGGTGGCGTGGCCGCGTCCTGGCCGTAGCGCGAGCGGAAGTACTCCGGCGTCCAGGCCTGCGGCGCGCGCCCGGAGGCGTTCAGGCCGTGCAGGGCCGAGCCATCCCACAGGATGCAGAAGGCGTCGCTGCCCAGGCCATTGCTGACCGGCTCGGTGATCGTCAGCGCCGCGGCTGCGGCGATGATCGCATCGACGGCGTTGCCGCCCTGCGCCAGCATGGTCAGGCCGGCCTGCGCCGCCAGCGGGTGCGAGGTCGCGACGACGTTGCGCGCGAACAGCGGCAAGCCCGTCGTGGGGTAGTTGTTTTGGTAGTTGAAGTTCATGCGGGAATGGTTGCTTGATGAATGCGAAGCTCAGTCCTTGAAGACCTTGTGGTGCAGGCGCCGCAGCGACCACCAGACGCCGATGGCGATGAACGGAATCGCCAGCGCGGCCGTGCTCTCGGCGCTCCAGGGCCAGCCGAGTTTGGACGCGCCCTTGGCCAGGTAGCTGACCAGGCCGACGATGTAATAAGTGATGGCGGCCACCGACAGGCCCTCGACCGTGGCCTGCAGCTTGATCTGGATGTCCTGGCGCCGGTTCATGGTGGCCAGCAGCGCCTGGCTGCTTTGCTGCTGCTCGATCTCGACGCGCGTGCGCAGCAGGTTGCTGATGCGCGAGACGCGTTGCGACAGCGCGTCTTGCCGGCGCGCCGCCCACTCGCAGGTGCCGCGCGCCGGGCTCAGGCGGCGCTCCAGGAATTCGCCGATGGTCTGCATGCCGGGCAGCGCCGATTCATCGATGTCGCTGATGCGCTTGTCCACCAGCTCGAAGTAGGCGGTGCTGGCAGAAAAGCGCGCGTGCGTTGCCGCATGCTGGCTCTCGACCTGGCCCGCAAGTTTGGTCAGGCGGTCCAGCAGCATCGGCTCGTCGGTCGTGACCGCGCTGCGGATCGCGCTGGCGAGTTCCGCCAGTTCGCGCTCGGCGCTGGCCAGCACGCTGCCGACCTCGCGCGCCGCCGGCAGGCCCAGCAGCGCCGCCATGCGGTAGGTCTCGATCTCCAGCAGGCGCTGCACCAGACGCCCGAGCCGGCGCGGCGAAAGCGTGCCCACCAGCAGCAGCATGCGCGAGAAACCGTCGGCATGGATCGCAAAATCGGTGTAGGCCTGCGCGCCGCCGCCGGCCACGCTGGAGGCCACCAGGGTGTCCTCCAGCAGCAGTTGCTTGACCAAACTTGCGGCGCCCCACGCCTGGCCGGCCACCGCCCACACGTGCAGGCTGACCAGGCACTGGCCCGGCAGCGCCGCGAACCACGCCTGCGGCACGGCATCGAGCGCGCGCGCCGGCTCGCCCTCGCCCAGGCGCGCCTCGGGCAGCGCGCAGAGAAAAGTCCAGGTCACAAACTCGGTGTGCAGCTCCCAGCGCAGATGAAAAGCGCCCAGGTCCATGCGGAAGTGGCTCGATTGCGGATCCGGCAGCGGCAGGTGGTGGTCGCGCAGCAGCGCCGCGACATGGGCGCGGCTGGCCTCGCGCTGCGCGGCGTCGCAGGCCATGACCACATGCGAGATCGCCAGCGGTGCTGTGAGCGCCTGCGGCGGGCGCGCATGGATTTCATTGTGCAGGACGGCGCGCTGCGGATGCTGTTGAAGGTGGTGTTGGCTTTGCATGGGTCGGTTCCGGCACCATTGTGGCGCAAGATGCGCGGCCGCACCTCCTCACACCGCCGCGAATTCAACCAGCAGCAGCAGACCGTGCCCGCCGTGGCGCGGAGCCTCAACCCGGATCGCACCGCCGCACTGGTCAACCAGTTCCTTGACGATGGCAAGGCCCAGGCCGCTGCCGCCGGCGCCGCTGGTATCGACGCGAAAGAAGCGCTGGAAGATCTTGTCCCGATGCGCGCTCGCCACGCCGGGGCCGTTGTCCTCCACCGCCAGCACCAGTTTGCCTGCGCCGGATGCGACGCGCACGGTCACGGTGCCATTGGCCGGCGTATAGCGCAGCGCGTTGTCGATCAGGTTCGTCGCTATCTCGCGCAGCGCCACCGCGTCGGCCAGAATCACAACCGCGTCGTCGGCGCGCTCAAAGCCCAGATCGATGGATTTGGCGTGCGCCTGCAGCGCCAGGTCTTCCAGCACCGCCTGGATCACTTCGCAGCAGGCCTGCGTGCTCATCGGCTTTAGGGTGGCGACAAAAGCCTGCGCCGAGGACAGCGTCAAGAACTGGTTCACGAGGCGCCCGGTCTGCTGCAGCGTGCGCCGGGCGGCCTGCAGCGGCACATCGGCGGCCGGCTTGTCGCTCGCGCGCAGGGCATCGCTGACCTGCGTTGTCAGCACGGTCAGCGGAGTGCGCAGCTGGTGCGCCACATTCTGGATGAAGATCCCGCGCAGATTGATGTGGCTTTCGAGGCGCGCGATGTAATCGTTGAAGGCATCAACCAGGGGCGTCAGCTCGCCCGGAACACCATGCGTCTGCAAGGGCTGCAGCGATCCTTCCCGGCGCGAGCGCACATCGTTGCGCAAGCGGATCAGGGGCCGCAGGCCCAGATGCAATCCGAACAGGATGCAGATGGTGGTCAGCGCCAGGATCAGCAGCTGCTGACCCACGACATGCAGCCAGAGCTGGTCCGTCAGCTGCGCGTGGCCGTGCATGGTCTGCGCCACCTCCACCACGACCGGCAGCACCGACGGGTTGCCGATCACCGGCTGGTAGAACGCGACGACGCGCACCGCTTCGCCGCGCATGGTGGTTGCGAAAAAATACGGGACATCCGGCAGGGCATCCAACTTGGGCACCAGCAGATCGGTATAGCCCGCCAGCAGGTGGCCGGAGCCGGTGGTGACGCGTAATAGATCCGGTCCGCGTTCTGCGACTGGAAGAGCTCCAGCGCGGCGGGCGGAATCTCATGTTCGAACGCGCCATTCTGAAAGCTGATCTGCTCGGCGATCATCCGCGCCGAACCCAGCAGCAGACGGTCCTGCACGACGGAGGCGATGTCGACCGAGCTGCGATGCGTGAGCCAGGTGTCGACCGCGACCGCGCAGGCCAGCGGCAGCAGAACCCAGGCCAGCAACTGGCGGCGCAGGCTGCTGCTCATCGCGCCCCCACGCCCGTCAATGCGTTCTTCATGCAGTGCTCACGCATCACCTGCCGGCCGCAGCAGGTAGCCCAGGCCGCGCAGGGTCATGATCCGCGCCGAGCCGGCTTCGAGCTTCTTGCGCAAACGGTGCACATAGATTTCGATGGCGTCGGTGGAGACGTCTTCGTCGAGCGAGAATAGGCTTTGCGCCAGCGCCTGTTTGGTCACTGTGGCGCCGGCCTTGCGCACCAGCACCTCGAGCACCGCACGCTCGCGCGGTGTCAGTGACAAAGGCTTTTGATCGATCCTGAATTCCCGCGTGTTCGTGTTGTAGCTCAGATCGCCGCAAGCGATCACAGGGCTAGCCTGACCCGAGGAGCGCCGCAAGAGCATGCGGATGCGCGCCTCCAATTCTTCGACTTCGAAGGGCTTGGCCATGTAGTCGTCCGCTCCCTCGTCAAGCTCGCTGACCCTGCTCTGGATCGTGTTGTTCGCGGTGAGCACCAGCACCGGCGTCACATCGTGCCGCGCGCGCAGGCGCTGCAGGACTTCGCGCCCGCTCATCCTTGGCAGCGCCAGATCCAGAATGACCAGGTTGTATTTCTCCGAGCGCAGGGCGTAATCCGCGTCGGCGCCGTTGTCGATCCAGTCAACCGTGTACTGCTCCTTGCGCAGGTTGCGCTGCAGCCAGTGGGCCAATTCGATGTTGTCTTCGATGACGAGGATTCGCATGTCGGGTACTGCTTGCAACGGGCCAAAAAACCTGGCTGATCATAGTCGCGCGCACGCCCATCGGTACTTTCCCTAGGTTCGGAAAACTGAAAGCGGACTGAAAGCAGCCTCGCCATACATTGGCCTGCAGTTGGCAGGGCGCAAAGCCTGTCAACAGGCAGCTTCTTGCATTTCACGCTGCCGCACCATCAATCATTTCCGGAGACCCCACAATGACAGCAAAGAAAATCATCCTCATGAGCGCGGCCCTCGGGCTGGCGTCCATCGGGGCGCAGGCGCAAAGCACGGACAGCATGCAGCAGGCACTGGCGCAGGCGCAAGCAGCGGCGGCGCAGGCGCAGGCGGCGGCCAAACAGGCCCAGGCGGCTCTGGAGCAGGCCCTGGCAGCGGTCGAGCAAGCAAAGAAGAGCAACGCTGCCGTGGCAGCGGCCGAACCCGAAAGCAAACCGTTGAGCGGCAAGGGCCTGACGATCGGCAACAGCATGAACAGCGCCACGCTCTACGGCCTGATCGACGTGACCCTTGTGCACAAGGACAACGCCAACGCCAAGGGTCAGTCCATCACGGCGCCGCCCGTGGCCTGGTTCAGCGGCAACCGCTGGGGCATCACCGGCTCCCACGCCACCGGCACGGGTGAGGACGCGATCAAGGCCATCTTCAGGCTCGAGAGCGAATTCGAATCCGAGACCGGCAACATGGACACCCCCGGCACCATCTTCAACCGGGACGCCTGGCTCGGCATCGAAAGCCAGTCCCTGGGCAAGCTCACCTTCGGGCGTCAGAACGCACTGGCGCGCGACCCGGCCGCCTCGGCAACCTACGGCGACCCGTACGGCAGCGCCAAGGCTTCCGTGGAAGAAGGCGGCTACTCGAATACCAACAACTTCAAGCAGCTGATTTATTACGCTGGCAGTTCCACCGGTACACGTATCAACAACGGCGTGGTCTGGAAGAAGGCCTTCTCGAACGGTCTGGTTGCCGGCGCAGCCTATTCATTCGGCACCGTGGTCGGCAGTTTCGGCACCGGCTCCAGCGCCACCGGTTCGCTCGCCTACAACGGCAGCAACTACACGATCGCCGGTTTCGCCACCAGCGCCAACATCAGCGACCTGTCGCACAAGACCGTCTCGATCGGCGGCAACATGCAGATCAATCCCTTGATCCGCGTGAACGCCGGCTACTTCAGCTACACGGCGCAACAAGCAGCCGCCCTGGGTGACCGCACCGACCACGCCTGGACCCTGTCGACCAAGCTGACCCCGAGCGGCCCGTTCGACTATGAACTCGGCTACCAGGTCATGAGCGCGAGCAACGCCGGCCTCACCGGCGCCGGTTATGTCCAGAATGCGTTCAGCGACACCAGCGGCATCAGCAAGACGGCCTCTGGCGACCGCAGCACCCTGTACGGCTCGGTGTTCTATCACCTCGACAACGTCACCGAGTTCTACCTCGCGTTCGATCGTCTGAGCACGACCGATGGCTACCTGGCGGCGCAGGCCAATGGCGCCACCTCGCAAAACGAGTATGCGATCGGGATGCGCTACAAGTTCTGATAGCAGTCTCAAGCGTCATTCCAAGGGTCCGGCTGACTGCGGGCATTCGAAGCATGCCGGAAACGGCATGCTTCCTTTTTCCCAAGTCCCCTGACGGATCCGTTCTTCTCGTTCGCTAAAATTTGAATGCAGGCACCGTCCATCGTTTTTCGTGCTTGCCTGTTTCATCACATCAGGAAGCACCATGAAAACCAACTTCAACTTCACACGCCTGCTGCAGGCGCTCGGCCTTGCCTCGGCGGTCCTTGTTTCATCGGCCGCCACCGCTGCTGACAAGGTCACCATCATCATCGGCGGCTACGAGAAGCAGATCTACCTGCCCGCCAAGCTGACCGAGGCGCTGGGCTATTTCAAGGCTGAAGGTCTCGATGTCGATCTTCTCAATGAAGCATCGGGTGTCGATGCCGAGAATGAAATGCTGGCCGGCGCCGTGCAGGGGGTGGTCGGTTTTTACGACCATTGCGTCGATCTGCAGGCCAAGGGCAAGTACGTTCAGTCGGTCGTGCAATTCAGCCAGGCCCCCGGCGAAGTGGAGCTGGTCTCGACCAAGCACCCCGAAATCAAGTCCATGGCCGACCTGCGCGGCAAGAGCCTGGGCGTGACCGGGCTGGGATCATCGACCAACTTCCTGTCGCAGTACCTGATGGTGAAATCGGGCGTGCCGCTCGGTGAATTCAGCACCATCCCGGTCGGCGCCGGAACCACCTTCATCATGGCCATGCAGCAGGACAAGATCCAGGCCGGCATGACGACCGAACCCACGATCTCGCGCATGCTCAAGACCGGCGAAGCGCAGATCCTGGTGGACATGCGCACCGTCGAGAAGACCAAGGCCGCCCTGGGCGGCACGTACCCCGCCGCCTCGCTCTACATGTCGAGCGACTATGTGGCCAAGAACAAGCCGACCGTGCAAAAGCTCGCCAACGCTTTTGTGAAGACGCTCAAGTTCATCAACACGCACAGCGCGGCCGAGATCGCCGACAAGATGCCCAAGGACTTCTACGCCGGTGACAAGGACGGCTATATCAAGGCGCTGGCCGACGGCAAGGCCATGTTCACACCAGACGGCGTGATGCCCGCGGGCGGACCGGAAACCGTGCTCGCGGTGCTCGGCGCGTTCTCCAAGAACGTCAAGGGCAAGACCATCGACCTGTCCAAGACCTACACCACCGAGTTCGTCAAGAACGCCAAGTAAGCCGACCACGTCCATGACACCTGACACCAACAGCCCGGCGATCGAACTGATCAACGTCAGCCGGCGTTTCCTGACGCCGGACGGCAAGTCCATGACGGCCCTGCGCGACTTCAACATGAGCGTCGCGCGCGGCGAATTCGTGGCGGTGGTCGGCCCGACCGGCTGCGGCAAGTCCACCACCCTGAACCTGGTCACCGGCCTGGCCAAGCCATCGGCCGGCGAGGTGCGCGTCATGGGCGCGCCGGTCGACGGTATCGATCCGCGCATCGGCTTCGTATTCCAGACCGATGCCCTCTTTCCCTGGCGCAGCGTGATCGACAACGTCGTGGCCGGCCCGCTGTTTCGCGGCATGGCACCTGAGCCGGCCTACGCTGCGGCGCGGGAATGGCTGGCACGGGTCAACCTGTCGATGCACGCAACCAAGTATCCGCACCAGTTGTCGGGCGGCATGCGCAAGCGCGTCTCGCTGGCGCAGACCTTCATCAACGAGCCGCAGATCCTGCTGATGGACGAGCCGTTCTCCGCGCTCGACGTGCAGACGCGCGTGCTGATGCACGAAGAGTTGCTCAAGCTCTGGTCGCAGTCCAAGGCCTCGGTCGTGTTCGTCACGCACGACCTGGAAGAAGCAATCGCGCTGGCCGACAAGGTCTATGTGCTGACCTCCGGGCCGGCCACTGTCAAGTCGGTCTACACCATCGACATTCCCCGCCCGCGCATCGTGAGCGAAATCCGCTATGACCAGGCCTTCATCGACATCTCGCGCACGATCTGGGAAGACCTGCGCGACGAGGTGCTGCGCGGCGCCGCGCGCGACGAAGCCAAGGTTTCCTGATTGCCAGCAATGACCAATACAACCACTTCCAGCACCCCGGTCTTTCAGCCCGGCACCTCCGACGCCGAGATCGAAGCCGCTGCTGCGCTGGCTGCGCGCCGGCGCTACTTCACCGTCTATTTCTGGCGCTACTTCATCCTGGTCGTCTTCCTTGGCGGCTGGGAACTGGCGGTGCGCTTCAAGCTCATCGACCCGTTCTTCTTCGCCAGCCCCTGGGCCATCGTCCTGCGCCTGCAGGAATGGATTTTCGAAGGCACCTCGGAAGGACCGCTCTGGTTCCACCTCTGGGTCACGATGGAAGAGTCGCTGCTGGGCTTCTTCTCGGGTTCGATCGCGGGCATCATTGCCGGCATTGCGCTCGGGCGCAACCGCATGCTGGCCGACGTGTTCTCGATCTACATCAAGGTCATCAACTCGGTGCCGCGCGTGGTGCTGGCGCCGATCTTCATCATGATCTTCGGCCTGGGCCTGACCTCCAAGGTCGCCCTGTCCTTCGTCATGGTGTTCTTCGTCGTGTTCTCGAACGCCTTCCAGGGCGTGGTGGAAGCCGACCGCAACCTGCTGGCCAACGCGCAGATCCTGGGCGCCAAAGGCTGGCAGCTGACGCGCTCGGTGGTGATCCCGTCGGCCATGAGCTGGATCTTCGCCTCGCTGCACGTGAGCTTCGGCTTTGCCATCGTCGGCGCGATCGTCGGTGAATTCGTCGGCGCCCGCTACGGCATCGGCCTGCTCATCAATGTTGCCAAGGGCTCGTTCGACGCCGCCGGCATGTACGCGGCCATCGTCATCATCATGGTCGTGGCCCTGGCCGCGGAATACGCCATGACCCACGTCGAGAACAAGCTCGCCAAATGGCGCCCGGCGCCGCTGCAGGAACTGCACTGATCCGCAACTGCAAGCAGTTCCGCAACAAGAAGGGCTCCCGATACAGGGGCCCTTTTTTTGTGTCGCGGGGTCTTGCGACGCTGTTGGCCCATAGCGGCCATTGGGCGAACCGAATTCTCCAGATCGGTCATTGCCCGGGTAGAAGGCGGAACGCGGGCTTTGTCGGCTCTTGTGCTGCGCTACCTGTCTTTCACAACAGACAGCATTTCGGGAGTTGAATTGCTTGTGTGTTCTTGCCAAGCAGACGCAAGATGTGCAGGGTGCGCAAGCGCCCGAATCAACCACTCAATACTTGTGCGGCAAACTTCTCAAACTCCTGGATCGACAGCGGCTTGCTGAACAGGTAGCCTTGGTAGTTATGGCAGCCGAGGCTGGCAAGGAATTCTCGTTGCGCTTCAGTCTCTACCCCTTCGGCAATGACCGACAGCCCCAGACTGTCTGCCAGGGCGACCACCATCTTGGCGATGGCTGCATCATCGGGATCGGTAAGGATATCCCTGATAAACCCCTGATCGATCTTGAGCTGATCCAACGGCAAACGTTTCAGGTATGACAGTGAAGAATAGCCAGTGCCAAAGTCATCGATCGAGAAGCCAACGCCTTTGGCTTTGAGGGCATTCATCTTGACGATGACATCTTCCACGTTGTCCACCAGCACGCTCTCGGTGAGTTCAATCTTGAGGCGCTCTGGTTTGGCGCCGTTCGCGCTCAGGATGGTCAACACCGCTTCAACAAAGTCCGGCTGTCTGAACTGACGCGCACTGACATTCACGGCCATGATGAGTTGCGCCATTTCGGGTCGAGCCGCCCATGTGGCGAGCTGTTTGCACGCGGTCTCCAGCACCCATCGCCCCATCGGCAGGATCAAACCGCTGGCCTCGGCGACTGGAATGAATTCAGCCGGTGAGACCAGCCCGCGCTGAGGATGGCGCCAGCGCAGCAATGCCTCCGCGCCGTTCAGGCGGGACTCATCTCCACCCTGCGGCTGGTAGTGAAGGACAAACTGACCGCTGCTCACGGCCTCGCGCAGTTCAGCTTCCAGCGTGGCCCGCGTCGTGACGGCGGTTCGCATTTCGGGTTCGAAAAAGCGCAGTGTATTGCGCCCGGCCGCCTTGGCTTGGTACATCGCCAGTTCGCTGCGTTTCAATGGTTCTTCTATGCTTTCACGATCACCACCGCCAAAAAGCGTGACACCAATACTGGCGGTGCTGTGGTGCCTGTTTCCCCCAACGTCGTATGGTTGGCCCAGCGCGCCAAGGATCTTTGAAGCCACGACTTGCGCTTGCGTGGCAGCCTCCAGCACGTCGCCATTCAGATCCTCCAGCAGCACCACGAATTCGTCACCACCCAGCCGCGCCACGGTGTCACCCTCGCGCACACAGGCTGTCAGGCGTTGCGCGACCTGTTTGAGCAGAGAATCCCCCTTGTCGTGACCCAGCGTGTCGTTAAGCGTCTTGAAATTGTCCATATCAATGAACAGCAGCGCAGCCTGATGCACGTGACGGTAAGCGGCGGTCAGGGCCTGGTCGAGCCGGTCCATCAGCAGTCTGCGGTTGGGCAGGTTGGTCAAGGGGTCGGAGAAGGCGAGAGCCTGGATCTGCTCCTCTGCTGCCTTGCGCTCGGTGACGTCTTGCACCGTGCCGGTTGCCTCGGCCAGTCGCCCGTCTTGATCTCGGCGAAGTTTGCCGAGTACGACGACCGTCCGGATCTGGCCATCGGGCCAGACGATTCGGGATTCGGCTTCGAAATTGGGAGCGCCGGATTCGACGGCCCGCAGAAATGCCTGGCGGTAGCGTCCATCGCGGTCCGATGGATGGACGACTGCCTTGATGGCGTCAAAGGTGATAGGCCCGCCGCGCGGCAGCTTGAACAACTCGTACACCTCGTCGGACCACTCAAATGTGGCGGGAGGCTGGTAGAACCAACTCCCGATATGGGCGTTGTGTTGCGCCTCTCGCAACCGCGCTTCGCTCGTGCGAAGGGCTTGCGTGCTGCGGTCGCTCTGATCCAGCATGTGGTTGAATTCCTGAGCCACTTCATCAATTTCGGCAGGCCCTGAGAGCTTGGCGCGCACGGTGCGGTCGCCCACGGCAACTCTTGCCGCCGTGCTGGCAAGGTCCGAAATGGAACGGGCCAGCCGCATCGAAGCCTTGCGGGTCAACGCCGCCACCGTGAGCAGCAGGACCAGAATGAAACCCAGCGAAGTGGCAGCTTCGCGCCGCGGTGCGGCAAGGACGGTATCGGAGCGAAGACCGGCAAAGGCGATCCATTCGGTGCCCGGAATCGGCTTCACCGCCCAGACGCGATCGAATCCCTGCACGCCCGCCGAGACGAACACGCCGTCCCCGGTGCTCAACAGGGTCGAAGAAATCTTCTCCTTGCTTGTGTCGCGGCCGACCCATTTGTCCGCCTCCGGCGAACGCAGCACAAGCCTGCCGGTTTTCTCCATGGCGCCAAGGACAGAATCTGCCGGCAGAATATTGATCGGTCCTTTTTCCGAGCTCCATCTTTGGAGATCAATGGCGGTTACAACCATGCCCGCGATCGTTCCGCCGGCGCCGGCTACGGGCACCGCTGCGGTGGATACCCATCGTCCCAGAATCGGCCCCTGTCGGACCTTGCCCAATGCGAATGCCTTTCCCGCCATCACAGCCTGAAACCAGTCCCGGTCCGACACGTTGACAGATCGAGGCCCGCCTGGCGCCGGGGTGGCGCCGCAGATGACCCAGCCCTGGCGATCAATCACGTTGACGTTGGCATAGCGTGGCTCGATCGAAATGAGATCGCCCAGACCCGGATCGCAATGCGCCGGATCCATCGCCACAACGCCCGGACGCTCTGCCATCAGTCTGAGCCCGCGCTCGGTGTCGACGAGAAACGACGTCACATCATTAACCACGCGCGCCGCCTGGCGCTGCACGAATTCCTGCGCCGCATTGTTGGCTTCGCGATACGACAAATAGGTCTGCACAAATACCAGGACCACCATCGGAAGCACAGCTGACAGCACGAGCCAGCGCAGTTCCCAGACGATGGACCGCGAGCCGGCTTGATGGCCTGGACGCTGCTCACCAGTTGCTGGCTTCACTGCTCATTCCTTCTCGCTGTAGTCGTCAACAGCACACAATCGCGATGGACTGATACCTGCGAGCGAGTCGCAGCTGCAAATGCCAGCGTAAACAATTGGTGTCGGATTGAACGCGGTAGATACATCAGCCCATGATGCACATCGGGCTGCGCGATCAATTATGCATCATGGCGATGACTTTGACAGGTGTGGCGCTTGCAGGTAATTCGCTCGAAAGAAGGACTTTGCCGCAAGCCCTGTCGCCCGGCTTCTGCGCTCTCAATCGACCTCGCATCGTGGGCGATTTCTGATTCGGTGCATTGTCTCGCCGTGCAAGTCCATTTGGCAAGATGAAGTGACGTGACAAAGTGATCAGGCGAGAGCTTGATCAGTTCACCGAGTGTTTCGGTTCATCCACTTCTCTAACTCAGGGAGACAAGCACCACAACAACAAGTATCTGACGCTGGCGCAAGTTCTGACCGTACTTGCCGCAAGTGCTTGCATCAAGAATCTGTTGCAGTGTTTGCCAACGCACGGATGGGATCCTGACGATTTCATAGTATCCGCTGGCCCGTCATCACGTGGCGGACATGCACAGCAATCATTTGAATTTTCAAAGGCAAGAGGCGATGAACAAAGATCAAGTCAATGGCACGTTAAAGGACCTCGCCGGCAAGGTTCAAGAGCAAGCAGGCAAGTTGGTTGGAGACAAGGGGCAACAAGCCAAGGGTTTGCTGCAACAAGTCGAAGGCAACGCGGAAAAGAAGCTCGGAGATGCCAAAGAGTCATCAAGGACGCTGATCCCAAGTAAGCGGGGCATCAGGCTTGAAAGTGATCCAGACCATTGGCGGATTCAATGAATGACGATACAAAGGTGTGCCCTGCATGCGGGGAGACCATCAAGGCAGCTGCGATCAAGTGCCGGTTCTGCAATACCGATCTGGCCAGCTACGCGGACACCAAGGCGGCCGAGTTGGAGAGGACCTTGTTCGCCGGTCATCCAGCGGTCCTCTTTCAATTCTCGCAATGGGCCTTCGTCATCCTGACGTTTGGCATCGCCTACCTCTTCTATTGGGCCCGCAGCATTTCGACAAGCTACGAGATCACCAGTCAGCGTGTCCGGATTGAACGGGGCATCCTCTCCAAGTCGAAGGAAAGCGTGGAGCTGTTTCGCATCGATCACTTTGACCTGCTCAAACCGCTGGGCATGCGGCTTGCGGGTCAATGCCTGCTTCAGCTCCGCTCGTCGGACACGAGCTTTCCGACGGTCACGATCTTCGGCATTCCCAATCTGGAATCGCTGGCTGACACCTTGCGGGAATGCTCGCTTCGTGAGCGCACGAGACGACGGGTGACGACACTAGTTCAGGCGTGAACAGCGCGCAACCGCGCCGTGGCGACGAAGATTGCATCCTGTCGTTGCAGGGCGGCGGTCGACTGATCAGGCAGTGGTGTGAATCCGATGCGCTCGCTGTTCTCATTGCAGAGATGAGTCCGCTGCAGAAACGCCGTGCCCACCGCAAGGTCTCAATGCACCTGCGTACGAGACCCATCAATGGCTTCAACCACGTCGCTTCAGCTCTGTAGCTACTGATGACGCGCCTGCGCCGAGAGTGGCAAAAAGGGTCGATCGCAGCCAAAGGAAATCTTCATTTCACCCTCGGCAGGGCGCACATCCCAAGCGCGTAGTGACCGGGCACATTGCAGCGCAGGATGAAGTTGCCGGGTTTCAAAGTCCATTTGAGACTTCCTTTTCTGCACCCTGCCGAAGGCGGTTTGACTATGCGGTCCAAGCATTTGTCCGTCGGCACGGACGCGCACATCGACGAGGAGCGCACCCCGGGGCAACGCAAAAGCAATTTGCCATTTCATTCATTGGGTGGCTGCCTGTGCCATCAATGCAGAGCGAGAGACCAAAAACAAGTCACTGGCGCGCCATGTTGTGTTGGAAATACAGCTTCTCATCGCCATAACGTGAAGAAACGACCGGTGCGGTCAACACCAGTTGCCCCAGAAGGGCGGCGTTTCCAGGGGCATCACCGTCGGCGAGCGTGTAGATGTCGTACACCGCCTGCCCGACGGGCAAACCCGCGAGTTTGAGGCGAAAGTCATCCTGGGCGTTGGCGCCTTGCATCAGTGCGCGGGCTGGCTCGGTGGGACTGAAGAGGATCTGGTGGGGCGTGTGCGGGCGGGCAATGCGTCCGCCATTAACTTGAATGCCAGCAAGGTTTTCAAGCGTCAGCCGTCCAGGGTTCGGATCTTTGGCGCCGAACTGAACGGCACTTCGCTCAAAACCGCCGGCGAGCATCCGCTTGGCGAACGCCGTCGGCGGCGGCAGGATGTTGCTGAAGGTCTGCTCAAAATAGTTGTGCCCCACTTGTTCGTCAATGGCATGCATCAGCAGCAGATTGACCGACGGTTGATCGCCATCGATAAAGATCTTGAGCGCCAAGCCCGGAATCGATGTGTCCTGGGCAGGTTTGCTTGCCAACGAAAAGCGACCGATCACGCAGGGTGCGCCACTGTTGAAGATGCCGGTATAGCGGTCTTGCGCTGCCGGGTTGATCACCAGCCGCAAACGCGCCTCTGCGCCAAACGCATGAATCAGCTTGCTTCGCCCCGCTTCCAGTTCATCACCCTGTGTGGTCAGTGCCTTGAGCGAAAAATGGCCGGTTATCAGCTTGAGCACATCCAGAAGCCCTGGGCTAGTCAACGCTGGCAGCTGCGCATAGCGCGAGGGAGTTATCTTGTCGTTCCACATGTAATCGGCCTTCTGACAGGCGCTGCGCGAGGCCAGTGCTGGATCGGGCGTTGGCGCCGCCGCAGCCCGTTCAACACTCTGACAGCCAGTTGCCGCTGCAACAACCAGGCTGATCAGGGGCGCGCGCCAGTCCATCAGGTGTTGGCGGATAGTCGCAACGTTCATATGCATTCCTTGTGTGTTGACAAGCCTTGAATCGTCCCGCCTTCGCGCTCATCGGTCCAAGTGCAGGATGAAGTCGAGCCTATCCGGGCCGCCTCGACACATCTGTGCGGTGCTGCACAGTGAAAAGTATTTCGCGTTCGATGAAGGGTGAATCCATCCGGTTCAGACAGATTGGGACCCTGCCATCGGCCCTGTCGGCTCGACCAGTCTGTGCGTAAACGCACAGAGCAAACCTTGGTGGTTTTCTAGCATGGCTCCCAATGGAGATCGATCATGAGCAAAGCAAAGGCAACGCATCAGTCAGGAGAAAGCAAAGAGGAGACAGCATCGGCCGCAGGCACGGAGGTACGACCGTCGGCCGGTGGCGAACTGCACCAGATTGCGCTTGCAGGGCATTCCCGCCTCACGACGAACCAGGGCCTCGCGCTGTCTGACAATCAAAATTCCCTCAGGACCGATCCGCGCGGCCCTGCGCTGCTCGAGGATTTCATCCTCCGCGAAAAGATCACCCACTTTGATCACGAGCGCATTCCAGAACGCATTGTTCATGCCCGTGCCACCGGCGTGCATGGATACTTCGAGTTGAGCACCTCGCTCAAGCAATACACCAAAGCCAGGATACTCACCGAAGTCAGGGAAAAGACGCCCGTGTTTACGCGCCTGTCAACCGTCGCAGGCGGCGCGGGCTCGGTCGATACGCCGCGTGACATACGCGGATTCGCCGTCAAGTTTTACACCAAGGAGGGCAACTGGGACCTCGTCGGCAACAACATTCCGGTGTTCTTCATCCAGGATGCGATCAAGTTCCCCGACCTCATCCACGCCGTCAAGATGGAACCCGATCGCGGTTTTCCACAATCGGCGACCGCGCACGACACGTTCTGGGATTTCATTTCGCTCACCCCGGAATCCATGAATGCGGTGATGTGGATCATGTCGGACCGCACCCTGCCGCGCTCGCTGCGCATGATCGAAGGTTTTGGCGTGCACAGCTTCCGGCTTGTCAACGACGCGGGCGAATCAACCTTCGTCAAATTCCACTGGCGCCCCATGCTCGGCTTGCAGTCCACCATTTGGGATGAGACGGTCAAGATTGCCGGCGCTGATCAGGATTTCCACCGACGCGACATGTTCGAAGCGATAGCAGCCGGCGATTTTCCAGAATGGGAATTTGCAGTGCAGCTTTTCACGCAAGAGGAAGCGGACCGATTCCCGTTTGATCATCTCGACGCTACCAAGTTGATTCCAGAAGAACTGGTGCCTTTGAAAACGATTGGCCGCATGGTCCTCGATCGCTGGCCGAACAACTTCTTCGCCGAAACGGAGCAGGTTGCCTTCTGTCCTTCGAATGTCGTGCCCGGCATCGATTTCTCCAACGACCCACTCTTGCAGGGCCGTCTGTTTTCCTATCTCGACACACAGCTCTCGCGCCTGGGTTCACACAACTTTCACCAGATCCCGATCAATGCGCCCAAGTGTCCGTTCGACAACCAACAGCGCGACGGCCACATGCAGATGTCACAACCGGCGGGTCGTGTTGCCTATGAACCCAATTCCTTGTCGGAAAGCTCGCCACGCGAAACGCCGCTCAAGAGCTTTCACAGTGCTGCCGTCACTGAAACGGGCGAGAAAGGCCGTGTCCGCGCGCCAAGCTTCGCCGACCACTACAGCCAGGCGCGGCAGTTCTATCGAAGCCAAGGCGTGCATGAGCAGGCGCACATCGCCTCGGCCTTTGTTTTCGAGCTGTCCAAGGTCGACCACCTGCATGTGCGAGAGGCCATCCGCCGACGAAGAAAGAGGCGATCCGGCAGGCGGTTGCCATCGCCTTGTCCAAGGCTGACACGAGCCAGGCGGCGCGCCCTTCAAAAACCGAATCTCTCACCGAGCGGGGCCACAAGGGCAATTTGCCGCGCGCCGGCAAGGGCTTGTGAAACAGTATTACCAAAAGGGAGAACCCGTATGACCTATCAAGGCGCAAGAGCGCAACCGCGTGAAACTGAGACCGGCCGCTTCTTTGCTGTATCCAAGGTCCGCTTGGACCGCTTTCTGAAGCGCCTTTTTGGGGGGAAATAAAGCCATGTCATTTTTCTCTTTCTTTGCGGGCGAAAAAAAGAAAACTGCCAATGTTGCCAAGGAACGGCTGCAAATTATTCTGGTGCACGAGCGCAGCGGTCGCAACCCCGCCGAGCCCGATTACCTGCCGGCTTTGCAACGAGAACTGATTGCAGTGATCAGCAAGTACGTCAAGATTGACCCAGCCGACACCAAGGTGAACCTGGAGCGTCAGGACAATCTTGAAGTGCTGGAAGTCAAGATCGAGTTGCCCGACCATCGGTAAGCCGTGCGCTTGGTCGAGAGAGGGCGATCACTTGGAAAGTGACTTGAAGCACTAGCTGCGTCATACGCTGGGTGGGGTCCGGGCTGATGGGGGAGGGGGCTTGCGGGTGCGATGCTGGTGCTGGAACTGGTCCCCTGCGACCTGGCACGAGAAGTGATCGCAGCGCTCCATTCCCGTCATCGGCATTGGCGCGGGTGTCGGTTGCGGCCAAGTGCTGGTGTTGCACGATATGCTCAACGTCACAGTGGGGAACTTGCCGCGCTTTGTGCGCAACTTGATGGATGGCAGCGCATCGGTGCAGGCTGCAGTCCAGCGCTCCCTTCAAGACGTCAAGGCGGGACGCTTTCCGTCCGATGCACTGGGCTACTGAAAAAGATTATGCAAATCGTCAACACCATCGCTGAATTGCGCCTGATTCTGGCAGGCCATCGAAAGCCGGCCTTTGTGCCGACCATGGGAAACCTGCACGAAGGGCATCTGGATCTGGTCCGGCTCGCCAAACAGCACGGGGACGTGAGCGTGGCCAGCATCTTCGTGAACCGCTTGCAGTTCCTGCCGCACGAGGACTTTGCCACGTATCCGCGCACCTGGCAGGAGGACTGCGCCAAACTCCGGGCCGCCGGTTGCGACGTGCTGTTTACCCCCAGCGAGCAGGAACTCTACCCCGAGCCGCAGACCTTCAAGGTGCATCCGTCGCCCGAGCTGGCTGATATCCTGGAAGGTCACTTCCGCCCCGGCTTCTTTGTCGGCGTCAGCACGGTCGTTATGAAGCTGTTCTCCTGCGTGTTCGGTAGTGTCCCCGGCGGGGTTGCCGTGTTCGGCAAGAAGGACTATCAGCAGCTCATGATCATTCGGAGCATGGTGCGCCAGTTTGCGATGCCGATTGAAATCATCGCCGCCGAGACCCATCGGGCCGACGACGGACTGGCGCTCAGTTCACGCAATGGCTACCTCAGTCAAACGGAACGCGCCGAGGCAGTCCAGCTCTCGCTGGCACTGAAACAGCTGGCGCGGGAAGCCAGCGCGGCCGGTGCCTTGCTTGAGACACAGTTGCCAGAGCTTGAGGCCAAGGCCATGACCCGACTCGCCGCGCGTGGCTGGCTGCCTGACTACCTGACAGTGCGCCGGCACGCCGACCTGCAGCCGCCAAAGCCTGGCGACGCGCTGGTGGCGCTGGGTGCGGCAAAGCTTGGCGACACCCGGCTCATCGACAATCTGGAAATTTCCTGAATTCCGTGTCATTCGGCGCAGGCAAAGCTGCTCGACCGAGCTATTCAACCAGCACAGTTCTTGTTGTGAGCGATACGATTATCATTATGTTAAGTTATAAAGACGGATCTGTCCGGGATATACCGGCGCAGTTCCAGTGGCCGGTCTTCGGTCAAGTATGCCGAGGTGTGTTGCGGCCGACCACCTTTTGATCCCGGGCTGCCGATTTTCCACTCCCCAGTGGGATGTATCAGGAATCGTTGCTGGGTGCGGGATGGCTGGCCATCATGGTGGATCAGTCTCAGGCTACTACCGAGTGCGCAGACAGGCTGACATGCAGCCGTTCGCGCACAGCTTGAAAAATCGCAGCCAGGTTGTCCATGCTTGGATTGCCTGTGGGCGACAACATCCGATGCAAACTTTTGCTTGGCTTGGCGGTCAGCGTTGCAAGTTGCTCAAACCCGATAGTGGCGTTGACAAGGTCACGCAGAATCAGTCGGGCCGTCTCAGGGTCCCCGTTGAGAAACAGTGTTGCAGCCTCATCCAACAGCGCCTGCGCAAATGATGCATCGCTTTGGACACGTTGGATGACGGTTTCTTTGAAATTTCTGGTCAGTGCCATTGCATTTACCCCTTGTGCTTGTTGGTTGACTTTGCCGTCATTGCCTTTTTGCGTGCCTTGTACTCAGCCAACAATGTCTTGGCTTTGTCGATGTCCCGTTGCTGGCCACGTTTGGTGCCGCCGCCAAACAGAACAATGAGCGTGTCGCCATCTTTGGCGATGTAGATCCGGTAACCTGGACCCCAGTCGATGACGTATTCACCCATGCCGTCAAACCACTTGATACTGGACGTATTACCCAACTCCATACGAAGTTTTGCCACGGTCACCTTGGCAGCAGCCTGCGATGACAGGCTGTCAAACCACTGCTTATACGGGTTGGATGCATCCTCTCGGATGTACTCTTCGACTTTGATCGTCATGCTTTATGGTAACCCATATGTTACTATAGATTCGAAAGCAGTCTTGACGCAGGGGTCCCCTGGGGTCGTCTGCGATGGTTGGGCACATCAACGCAGCAGTGAAGAGGTCTATGGCGAAAGGTCTCCCTGTGATATCGGTTGACACCAATAAGAAAGAGCTCATCGGCAACTACGACAACGCTGGACAGCAATGGCCTCCTTTTAACTCGCTCCTTTGCCTGCCCAACTATTTCGTCAAGGACTCAAGAATGCCTGCGACTTGTTGTGCGTTCATCTTCCTAAGCGCAGCAATCTTCGGGAACTGATGGGCCCTTGGCCTGGCACCATGTTCCCATTTGTAGACCGACTGGTCCGAGGCGCCCAGCAGCAATCCCATTTGCGCTGCCGACAAAGCAAGTCGCTCCCTCAGCTTAGCGAACCCCTTCGAGCTGAATCGAATGGGCGCCCCCTCAGCCTCAGCATCAGCCTTAGGCTCGCCCTCCTTTGACGGAACGGCCTTCTTCAAAGATTGGATCTGCTTCTCGAGTGCGGCCGCGCGGCGCTTCAATGCGTTGGTATCCGTGCGAGATGCTGTGGCTGCTTTGCGCAACGCCAGAACCTCTGCCCGCACTTCTTTTCGTGCGAGCCGGACAATCTCATTTTTCATCACGGTTGCTAAATTCGGCATTTGATTTTTGCTTGGTTGTGAAAGTGCTATCTTAAGCCTAGCGCCGGGCCTCCTGAAACCATGCCGCCATCCTTGAATCCCTTTGGTGGTAGGTTGATAGCAAAATGGAACAAGACCCCATCTACCGCGTGCTCTTCAAATACACAAAAGCGCTATCCTCAGCTCTTGGTCACCGGGACACCTTGACACGACTTCATTCCGAGCGATTGCGTGGTCTGGCAACTGAAATCGGCCGGGATATACCGGCACAGCTCCAGTGGCCGGACTTCGATCAAGTCTGCCAAGGTAGTCACAAGGAATTGCGGCTCAAGCCCTTTGGTTAGAAGATTGGCAGGAACAAATTATGAGGATGACTTTTCATCTGTTCAAAACCATATCGACTGTAGAAACTGATCGCTGACGGTTTCGCGTTCACAATCAGCATCGTTCCACCGATCTCGGCAGACAGTCGGGTAACCTGGGTATTCCGGTCGATCGTGACCACCCGTTCCGGTTTATCGTGACCGGCGATTCTGGTGGATCGTGACCGCTCATTCCGGCCGATCGTGACCAGGCATTCTGGTTTATCGTGACCACCGA